>OGZZ01000003.1_pt1 | contig 152183 bp, 124 predicted proteins | sample 1577021 | NCBI WGS metagenome assembly OGZZ01 (sample SAMEA3541526, study PRJEB24748) | human gut metagenome | biome: human gut; feature: human-associated habitat; material: faeces | place: China | collected 2012
TAATTATTCTTTATTTTGTCAGTAATCTCTTTCAATATGTATTCTTTATTATCAATACCAACAAGCTCAATCTCTGCGCCAGACAGATTTACATTTGATGGTATCAAATCTACATTTTCTACTACATCTTTGACAATCGTCTTCTCAACATCGGACTGTCCTACCAGAAGTTCATACAAGGTATCTTCTACTTCATTTTTATCAACACCTAATCCACTGGTAGTGTTTCCCTGAGGATCCATGTCAATTGTCAGAACCTTTTTTCCCTGTTCTGCCAGGCATGCAGAAAGATTAATGGCTGTGGTAGATTTGCCAACGCCGCCTTTCTGATTAGCAACCGCAATCGTTCTGCCCAATATCAACCCTCCCTTTCATATTATTTAGGTTACTGTTCACACAACATTTTTATAAAAAGCAACATGTTTAATTGTAAAAAAGAAGCCTGCTTGCAGGATTCTCCACCTACGGCGGGGCACCTCGAGCGCCATCTAACTTTCTGCCACAGTGTAATCCTACCTGGTAGGGCTTTTTATGCAATAGAAAATTTTAACAAAATTTCTTATTACATAAAAATGCTTATTACCTACTCTTTGTATCTTCACCATCTATTTCTTTAGTGTATTTTTCAAATTCTTCTCCGGCTTTTTTTGCCATTTTCTCTTTTTGGCGGTCAGTGGTTCTTACATAAATTTTATTTGAAACACTTCGCTCTTTGGCTCCGAATTCTTTTTCTGAAACTTTTCCGTAACCTCCCGGTACCGGCTTTTCTTCATCATCGTAATCGCCGTATGTACTATAGCCACCATAATAATTATAGCTATGCTTTCCGTAATACTTGCTGCCATATCCTTTTCGATAGCCATAACCATAATGTTTTCCATAATTGTAACTATATGTAATATTAAGCTTTCCGGCAGAGCCATTTAAAATACAGCCTAGAATTGGAATTCTCGTATATGAAAATTCCTGAATTGTGTCAATGATTTTATTTACTTTTGCGTAATCCTCTTTTACCACGTAAATTACACCATCACTGTGTTTCGCAAGAACTGCTGCATCTGACAAATCGCTACATCTAGGTGTATCTATAATAACATAGTCCACCTTTTTCGCCGCATTAGTAATGAAGTTGCCCATTGCCTCTGAGTTAAGCTGTTTTACAGGATCCTTTGATGGCATTGTTGGTGCAAGCATAAGTACTCTCGTTCCTTTTAAATTTACAATGGCGCCACTACTTTTCAATTTTCCTTCAAGGAAATCATCCATCTTAAAGTCATAGGTTTCCTGTTCTACCATTTTGTATAAAGATGGAGAACGTAAATTTCCATCAATTAACATAACTGTATGCTGGCTTTTAGATAAAGAATAAGCAAGATTTAATGCTACTGTGCTTTTTCCTTCACCTTTAACTGTACTTGTTACCAAAATCACTTTGGCATCCTGCTTTGTAAACTCCCTTTCACACCTTGAGTTAACAGAACGCATAGCCTCTAAATATCTAAAACCAACAGCTTTATTTAAAATAGAGCAGTTCTTCAATTTATTTTTTCTCTGATTAAGAGAAACTCCCGGCAAAGTGCCGAGAAAATTTACATTCAGATATTTCTCAACATCTTCCCTGTTTCTAATAGTTCTAACGAAAAATCCGTAAATAATACTTGGTACAATTCCAATTAATAAACCAATGAAAGCATATATAATAGTCTGCTTCCATGGTGAATATGGATTCGTTGGTTCTTCAGCAACAACCGGTTCTTCTAACACCTCAAGCTTTGTGTCACCAATTACAAATTCTGCCACACTGCCATAATTTTTCATTACAGACTGTGCCACCTTATAATTCATTTGTGGATTAGGACCTGCTGTAACTATACTTAAAATATTTGTATCAGGTACAGCCGAAATTGTAATAGTTGATGGCATATAGTCAATGTTCAGGTCTTTTTTAATTACCTCATAAAAAACTTCGTTGTTAATTAAGTAATTAAAACTTACACCTAAAATAGATGCCAACTGGGTATTGTTGGTGTATGAACGGTCCTCTCGACCATCATACTGTGCTGCTGTAATTGAGAAAGTTGCCTTTGTCTCATAATTAGGTGAATAGCCCGCCGAATAATTATGGTGACCAATAAATCCACAAGCTATAATGGCAACTACCATTATTATCCAGAGTTTTTTTAATGCCTTAAAAAAATTGGAAATAATCTGAGACAGGTCCATAGGTTCCTTATCAACAGCTTTCCTAGTATTATAACTATTCATGAGCAACCTCCTCCCCATCTTCAAAATTCTTAAATACACTTGCAGTTTCTCTTATTTTGAACTTCTTATAATCATTTAAAATACAGCCTAAGAATCTGCTATCTGCATCATTCATAATATTAATGCAGTTTTCAATATCTTTTTCATAAGAAAAATCCTGTCTGATTACAAGCAATGAAAAATCAACATCATCAAGCAACGCTTCCGTATCTGAAAGTAATGACATTGGTGGTGTATCTATAATTACAAAATCTGCAAATTTTCTACACTTTTTAATTAAGTCCTTCATGGCACCTGATTTTACAAATTCATAAGTGCTACTATGGCCCTTTGTGGGCATAACAAGATTAAGCCCCTGCCTATCACGATACATGGTTTGATCTAAACCACATTCCCCCTGTAAAAGTCTTACCATATCAGTTACCTGCTCTTTTGAAATATCAAGCATCTTGCAAATGGCAGGCTTACGCATATCTGCATCAATAACAATAACTTTCTTGCCTTCTTTTACAAGAGACAAGGCAATATTAAGCGCCACCGTAGATTTTCCTTCGTTCTCACAAACACTTGACACCAAATAAACATTTTTAGATGGCTTGCGGTCGTGTTCGTATTCAAGTTTTATTCTTATGTTATTAAAAGATTCTATAAACTTAGTTGTAATAATGGGACTTGTAATAAGCAGAGCTTTTACACTTTGAACAATTTTTGATTTCACAGTTCTGTTTTTATTTTCATGGTAAATTGTACCAAACAAGTCTGTGTTTAACTGTTCTTCAACTGCTGCCTCGGTCTTAATTGTCCTTCTTAAAATACTAACCAAACATAATCCAAGAAGCGTAATTACCCCACATATGCCACCTACCTGAAGAGATTTCTTTCTAGGCATAAGTGAATTGTCTGCAAAAGTAGGCACAATAGGTGCCTCAAGAGGATCAAATACTGCATCAGATGTTAAATACTCTGACAGATCTGCATAATTATCCATAATTGCTCCTACTGTCTTAAATGACAAAATAGGATCTTTTGATGTAACTGAAATTTTCATTAAATTAGTTTCTTCAATTAGGGAAACATTCATAGTTGCATCTAAAGACGATGCATGCAAGTCCTCTTTGATTTTATTATTCATAATATCAGAATTCATTAAATTCTGAAAAATTCCCACAACGTTTTGTGCAAAAATTTTATTTGTATAAACATAGCCTGTGCTTTGCTTTGGTGTAACTACATAAATACCTGTACTTGTATATTCAGGAACATAAGTAGTGCTAATATAAGCATGGGTAAACATGACTCCTGCTGCTGCCACCATAACGATTATCCACCAACTGCTAATAACATCTTTGGCTAAGCTAAACAAATCTATATTTCGTAAATTAATAATTTTATTCTTCATTGGTAAACCTCGCTACTCTTCAACCATAACTGTCAAATAGGCTGTTCCTTCATTTCCACTTAAATCTTTTACAGAATACTCAACTAAATAGCAACCTGCTTTTTTTGTTTTTACAGACGAACTTGTTACACGCACATTGTTTTTGGAAATCGCTTTTCCACTATTATCCTCTACGCTTTGAATATATTTCTTTGGATTAAAAGACTCTCCAACCTTTGTGTAAACAATGTTTTGCGACAACTTAATTACAGGGCTTAAATTATTATCCTGCTTAATAACTACAACCGCTTTTAATTTCACTGTATCGCCCAAACTGTTAGTTACCTGAGCCGTAATAGTATTATCACCTGAAATATTTGTCGAAATATCCTTTGACAAAATCTTTACTTTTCTGCTAATGTCGCCGTCGAACACATCAGTCGCTCCAATAACCGACTTAACATCAACATCTGTACCTGTTTCAAAGCACAAGGACTGCGACAAAACGAATCTTGGTTTCTTATAATCTGTAAACTGAATTTTTCTCGTTGCCTTGGTTACTACACCTCTTGAATTGGCAACTGCATATGTAATATTACAAATATGATTTTTCTTATCCACAAATTTGGATATCGACTCCACAATAAGTCTTGATGTAATATCACCATCTTTGCTATCCTTTGCAACAACACCTTTTAATAAAGCATCCTTGTCCTTGACCGATACTTTTTTAACCTGACCTGCATTATCTACAGATATAACCGGTGCGCTCTCATTGGTGTGAGATTTGGTATACGCCCAGTTGATTGTATATGTAATTGTTGCTGCTAAAAAAATAACAATTATTATATATTTAATGTACTTCATGATTTCTCCTTTGGGTGGGGGCTATGAAATATTCTAACACTATTATCTTTCCCAATGTGCTGTGTTTGAAATCACTTTACCAGATGCACCACCACTTACAATTGATTTTTCTGGAATATCTTTCCTAATTAATGTTTGAGCTGTTATTAAAGAACCACTCTTGATTGTAACGCCCTTTAATACTGTAACATTAGATGTTAGCCATACATTATCTTCTATAACAACTTCTTTAGGTTCTGAGCAATCACCTTCTGAATTATATACCTTATGGAAATCGCTATCATAAACAATGATGTTTCTGCCTAACATTACATTTTCTCCAAATACAATCCTCTTCTTCGCTATAATTACACTTCCACCATTAGCTGTAAAATAACCACTTGTAAATTTTGCATTTGATTTTAATTCAAATACCGTATTGTAAAACAATCCACATCCATTATTTGACTCCCAAATAGCGTTAGCCTCAATTCTTACATGCGTCTCTGTCTTAGAACCTTTTAATTTATTAATTCCAATTTCAATATTTCTTCCACGAACATAAACTTTTGCAGTTTTATCTATATTAATTATTGCATTTTTATAAGGAATTATTTTTGCACTACCTTCTCGTATTACACTCTTACACATATAATTATAATAGAAGTATTTGTGCCATGATATTTCCTGTGGATTAATGATAATTTGCTTTCCAATATGTAATATTCTTCTTATAGCCCTTTTAGTCTTTCTTATAATCTTCTTTGTAGAAGGCTCCTCAATACATTCTGATACTGCCTGACTAAACTTTTTGTTCTTGATTAATTCAAAAAATTTATCTTGTTTCTTGGTTCTAACAGGATTGCTTAATAATGCTACATTCCCTGGAAGTACATCATTGATATGCATCTCTCTTTTTAAAAATCTATCTCCAACTTGATCCACTAACCTTTGACCTTTATCATCATTTACGATAATTACAGAGATTCCCTTAAACATATCATCCCTCGACTTATTTTGTATTCCCCAAAAATCACCTATGCTAATATTTGCTACATATCTTGGCAATTTTTTATATTGGCAATGATAACACGATTCTCTAGTATATAAATCATTATAGATAAATCCTTTAACCCACCAATCATCATTTCTATCATGTAAACTTATTTCACCATTTTCAAATTCAACCTTTGTAGCCAAACTTTGCCAACCTGTTGTTTTATCTTTAAGTCTCACTTTCTTAACTTTTGAACCGTATTTCTCCTCAAGTTCATCAATATACGCAGCAAATGCTTTAGGTGAATTAATACTTCTACAAATAAAATCCATATAATAAATATTTTTATATTTATTATTCAAAAACATACTAAGTGCCGCGTTTTGACACGGTGTTCCACAAAACAGCACATCCGTTCCTTTATCAAGTTCATCTCTTACTTTTTGATATATATTTTCTGTATCACTTTGAAAATATTTTGAACCTTTTATTTTATTTAAATCTTCTTCATTTCTTGCTATCATATGGTATGCTGATTTCCAATCATCACCATATGCACTACCTGCAACGACTCCACCTTTTTTTATAAATGCCAACGCTATTTCAAAAAAAGCGCCACCAGATGTACTAGAAATCCTTACATCATCTGACTTGCTCCATGCAGAATAAACTTTAATACACTGTTTTTGCTGTATTTTTTCTATATTAAGCGAAGGACATACATTTTTACAATTATTACATTTTATACATCTAGTATAATCCACTATAGGATACCAAAATCCCTCATCATCACATTTATATTTAATTGCATTTACCGGGCAAATATCAGCACACATTTTACACCCTGTGCACTGTTCCTTTTTTATGTTATCTATCATATTTTCCTCTTTCTATAATTGTGTAAAATCACAATTTTCTGGATCATATCTTAATCTACTGTTAATATTAACTGCTGAAATTTTGTCTACTTCTTCTTGTGTTAATTTAAAATCCCATACATCAAAATTTTCTTTAATATGTTTAACGCTAGATGTGTTTACTAATGGTATATTTTCCACTTGAATATGCCACCTAATAATAATCTGTGCCATAGTTTTATTGTACTTTTCCGCCAATTTGGGAATGATAGTTTTATTCAATCTCTCGTCCATCCTGGCAGTTGCCGTATATGCCATTACTTGTATATTATTATCTTTACAATATTTTCGCAAATTCTCCTGCGTAAATAAAGGATGACATTCGAATTGATTTACCATAGGCATTATGTCTGCGCATTTCTTGATTTCTTCTAAATGACATATGTTGCAGTTGCAAACACCTATTGCCTTTGCCTTACCTGATTTATATATTCTTTCCATTTCTTTCCAAGATTCAATATATTCACCTTCCACAGGCCAATGCATTAAATATAAATCAACGTAGTCTATTCCTAATTGTTCCAAACTATTATTAAATCCTTCTTGAACGCTATGATTAAATTGATCCGCATTACACAATTTAGTAACTACAAAAAAATTCTCTCTTCCACTTTTTTCTATTGCTTTTCCTATTGCATATTTGCTTCCGCCATAAGCTCTTGATGTATCAATTAATATTTTACCATTAATTGAATTCAACACTTTTTTAATCCCTTTATCCTTCTGATACTGTTTTTTATTTTTTATAAAATTCCTTATCCAATATTTTATAATTGTCTTTTTAGTATAACTCCCATACATATATGTAAGCACAATTGCTGAACCATATCCTATTTTAGGTATTTTTAAATTGTTGCATAATGTAAACTCTTCCATATCCTATTTTTCCTTTTTTACAAATCCCAAAATCCTTTTAATAAGATTTTTTGTTTCTTTAAATTCCTCATTTTTTCTAAAAATAATATACACAAATAAATTTGATATAATAATAACTATAACTAATCTAATAATTAGATTCAAATAAATATTAGTATTAATTAATAAACATATCCTATATGAAACCAAACTCAACACTATAGTTACCAAACATATTTTTAAAATGTACCCTACATACGGAATTAAGCTTCTTTTAAATAATACCTTTGATAAATTATAAATTAGCCAAGGCATCGATATTAATAAATAACTTATTATGGTAGATGCTAATATTCCATATACTCCCCAACCTAAAAATTTGACCATAAGTATGTTCATTATTAGATTAGCTGTTGCTCCAATCAAAGGTCTAAACCTATCTTCATGCCACATTCCTGCAGCATCCTTATATGTTGCCCATATCATTGACAATTCACACACAACAAAATATATACAGAACAAAACAACTATATCTATACCAAACATATTATTTTTTCCTACCCAAATTTCCATAAATGGTTGATATAGACATAAAAATCCCGTTGTAGAAAAAATTATTAACCAGCCAACAATAAAAGTCATCATCTTAAAATCTCTATAATTTTTTTCTATAGAATCAGTCACTAAACTGTTTCCTATTCCAGCCATGCACGAACTAAAAATTATAGCTATAAATCCCATAATAGAACTCATGATATAATAATAGTTATTGTATATTCCTAATACCGATAAGCCCAAAAACGCTGAAATTACTAGGGAGTCCGCTGAATTTACAATTACTCCACCAACCTTAGCGGTAAATAAATCTCTAACCTTTCCATTAATTACTTTCACTTCTGACTTATCCAAATGACCTCTTGCATTGTAATTAGGGAACATTTTATTGCATTTCCATGCTGCATATAAGTTATTAAACACACCTGTTACAAGCGTAATTACCAGATACAAATAGTAGTTAGCCACAATTATTAATAGCACCGCCTGTATTATATACTGCAAAGTAGATGAAATCATAGTTACTTTGGCAGTTACATCATTTCTCTGATGTGCACCAAATAAACATGTTTTATATGCAAACAACCAGTAAGATAAAACTGTTGCTCCTAAATTCATTAAATATAAAACATAAATATTTATATCTTCCGGTGCACTTCCCGAAATTAAATTAGGAATGAACGGCACTAATATAAGTCCTATTACTAAGATTACAGCACCGATAATTCTATAATATAACTTATACAGATTCATTAATGCACAAATCTTCTCTTTGTCATCTTCAGCAATTGGCTTGTACATGCTAAATACAAGGGCTGAGCCAACTCCCAATTCCGCTAAATTAAGCACACTCAAAATGGAGGTAAATAAGCTGTTCAAGCCTAAATACTCCATGCCTAATGTGTATATAAATATAGTTCTTAAAATGAACGGTCCTAATAATTGATAAATTTTTAGGAGAACTCCATATATTATGTTTCTTGTTGCGTTTTTTGTTCTTTCGATTTTCATATGTTTTATGTTGTATTACTCCATTTTTAAATATATTTATCTACAAACTCATTAAATTCGTTTCGTTTCATTTTTAATTCACTTTTAAAATTTTCTTGATCTACCTGCGCATTTTGGGAAAAATCATCATTTTCGCAAAACATACTTTTTATTTTAAATGTCTCTGCTAAAGTTTCGAATCTGCTTTTCATTCTTGAATTGAAATCTTTTCTATCTATAACAATATAATTACGCTTAAATAACAAACTTAAAATAACCGCATGGTATGAATCTGTTATAACCTTTTCTGCATTATGTATTAAATACACAAACTCCCCTGGTGAAAATGCAAATTCTGTATTATTTACATTTATTGCATCTATTTCCTGATCTGCACAAGCAAAATATACATTCATATTTCTCTCTTTTGCATATTCTCTTATTTTATTTGTATATTCGATGCTATAATTACCTAGTAAATAGCAAAAAATATAGTCATCAGCAATATTAGGCACTTTTTCCTCAATTTGTATCCACTCTTCTACATCAAGCATCAATGTTGGATCTAAAATAACCTTGATATCTTTATCAATTACTTGTCCCAATATCTCCTTGCCCTTTTCTTCCCTTACGGAAATTCCTTTAAATTGTTCTAAAAATTTTTTATATGAATAAATTTTTTCGTCAATTACATCTAAACCCACACTAGCAGCTAAAGATATCTTTGGCTTATTTTTAACAAACGATAAAAAATACTCTTTTCCAATTATATCAAATTTTGTATTCCAAACCTGATCACTTCCCACAACAAACTTGTCATATTTTTTTTCAAATTTCATATTTTTTCCATTTCTTTTCAAAAAATGTTTATCGAATTTGATATACCGTTTGTTAAACTTTTCAAACTTCTCTATTCTTTCGCTTTTTTTATTCCAATGGTATCCTGTCTTTTTTCTAATCCGCGCTTTTACTCTGTAACTAAATGTATTATTCCATTCCTTTTCTCTAAAAGTTCTAACTTTATAATTTCTTTTTTTTAGCACTTGTTGAACCGCATAATTTTGTAATCTATTTCCATAATTTTGTCCTAATGTAATAGTAACAATTCCAATTTTCATTTATTTGTCCTCATTTTTTATTTCTATTCTATGTAAATATCTATATATATAATAGAAAACATTGAAGTTTATACTTATAATAATACCATTTATAACTGATTTTTTTATGGCATTTTTACAAGTAATACCACCTCCTAATAATTCCTTTCTAATTCTTTTTTTCATAAACTTTATCCATTTTTTTTCGTGAAATCCGTCCTGTGCCATTTCTCGGCATGTATTCACATAATTTCTTAAAATTATAAATCGATACGCCTCTCCAATTTTGGGATAGAATTCGTTTAACAACCTTGCCTGCTCTTCAACTGAATATAAGCCTGAAAAATTTTTTTCAGTAACATGTTGTACATTATGCGTAAGACTTTCTTCATTCTGAAAATAATGATATAGGCAATCCTTAACTATTACCCCCTTCTTTGCATTTATAAGCATTTCAAGAATATATAGATTGTCTTCTCCCAACCAAATTCTATTATCCATTCTAATATGTTCTACATTTTCTCTTCTTACAACCATATTCCATAAATTAAACATAATATTTTTTTTCGTATATATTCTTTTTATAAAATATTCTGCACTATGTATCTCAGTTGTTTCAGAATTGCTTCTTTCTACTTCGAAATCTTTATTATTAATAAACGCTCCGCATAAGGCAAAATCAACGTGATTGTCTTCAATATACTTGATCATTTTTTCATACATATTGTTCTCTAACCAATCATCACTATCCACAAACGTTATATATGTTCCAGTTGATTGCTCCAACCCACAATTTCTAGCAGAAGCAACCCCTCTAGCATTGTTCTTTAACAGCTTAATCCTTCTATCTTTATTTTCATATCCTTTACAAATTGAAAAAGTTTTATCATTTGACTTATCATCTATAATAATAATTTCTAGATTTTTATAACTTTGATTTATGACTGATTTTAAGCATTTATCTATATATTTTTCAGCATTATAAACTGGAATAATAACACTTATTTTATTCATCTTTTAATAAACTCCTAAATATAATTGTATTTATATTTTTTATATATTTTCACACGCTACTTTCCTATATTAACTCAATAAATTTATTATAAAATTCTTTATAACAGTATTCGCGATGTTGTAAAACTCTCTTTCTAGAATTCTCACCAAGATTTTTTCTCAACATAAAATCATTAGTCAATTTTTCTATCTCCAATGGTAATTGCAAATTTATCTTTTTCATATCTATTATAATCGAACAACTATCATCAACAACTTCTGGCAACCCTCCAGAATTTGTACATATTATTGGTAATCCTTGACACATACCTTCAATTGCTACCAATCCAAAAGGTTCTTCCCATACAGACGGTATCACTTGAATATCGGCAATTGCATAATATCTGTACATTTCCTCATATGCAACATAGCCAGTTGTTTTTATTCTATCAGAATTTTTCTCAATAATTTTAGCTAGACTATCTGTATATTCATCATAAGTTGTTTTTCCAAACGATACAGAACCAACAATCAATAATTTTAACTTTGAACTATTCTGCTTATTAAATGCATTTATCAATTCTAACACACCTTTTTCTCTGCACAGTCGGCCTGAATAAATTAAAACAATATCATCCCTAGAAAATCCTAGCTCTTTCTTTAATTTTTCTTTTTCTTTTATATCAAGAACTTTTGAAAATAGCTGTACATCTGTTGCATTATATAGCAAATTAATTTTCTTACTATTAATCTTCCCAAGTGTCATTATTCTTTTTTCAAGGAATTTACTTATTGTGATAACACCATTAGAATCATTTATTGCTTTTCTTAATCTCTTTGCATAATTCCCTGACCAATTGTTATTTATCCAATCATTATGTAAATGTAGTGAGACTTTTTTCCCAAATTTTTTTACAAAAAACGGAAATTGCCAAGGTGAATGTTCAATTACAATTTTATCAAATTTTTCCTTTTCAATTATCTTTGCAATTTTAGAAAAGCTCAAAGGGGATTCTCTTGGAAAATCTCGTAACAATCTAGCTCTAATTCTATCCATAATTGTTCTTTCACTAAAAGGTAAAAAAACAAATTTTGTTTTTTTATATTGTTTTGAAGCTTCAATAGCCTCTTCATCATATAACGAAAATACTGTCATTTCATTATTACTTTTTTCATTTTCTTTAATTAATGCTGTTATTAATGTTTCAACACCACCACCCTTAACATTTGGAATTGGTAATTCTCCTCTAGTAACAATCGCAATCTTCATAATGTTCTTTTCCTTATACTTTTCTATTTACACTTTATAATGAATATTTAATCCTACTCGTTAATTATTTTTTCCAGAAGAAATCTAAAATAATTTCTCGAATCATACGCTGGTACACTTTGTACAGTTTCTCTTGCATATTCCCCCATTTTTTTAGTTTTTTCCTCATTTATCATCATTTTGTTCATCTCGTCTGTTAAGTTATTGACAATATCTTTTTCTTTATTAACAATAACTGCACATTTGTCATTAACAATTTCGGGCAAGCCTCCAGAATTAGTAACAATCAAAGGAAGTCCTGATGCCATTCCTTCCAAAGCAACCACTCCAAATGGTTCTTCCCAAATAGAAGGCACCACTAAACAATCTGCCATTTGATACATTAAAGGCATTCGCTCAGGATCAACAAAACCAGTAAATATAATTTTTTCTTTAACCTTTTCTGCTTCTTTCTGTACTTTGCAAGTATATTCATCCTTAACATTTTCATCGCCGAACCACGATTTTCCAACAACTAACAATTTTACATCTTCTCTATTTATTTTCTTAAAAGCTTTTACTAATTCCAAGACTCCTTTATAAATATCTATTCTTCCGCTATATATGAAAACAAAGTCCTTACTACTAATTCCATATTCCGCTCTCATATATTGTTTTTCCTTATGGGATATCTTAACCAAATATCTTTTAAAATCTATACAATTATATAATACATCTACATTTTTTGATCCTGTTATTTTTATAAAATCATTCTTTGTATAATTACTAACTGCTAATACTTTTCTTGCTGTTTTTCCAATTAATTTTGCGATGATTATATGATTTGGGTCATCACCAATGTTATTGTGTAAAACGTAAATCAAATTATTTTTATTGGCTGTTTTTTCATAGATGTCCCTGTACGCCATAGTATTATTATGTATTACTATATAATCATAGCTTTCCTTTTTTAGTAACTTAATAAGTTCTCTGGAAAAAGAAGTTCTCCATTTTTTTATTTTAAATAAAGCATACAGACTATTAACTATTTTATTTTTTATCCTTGTAAATGTTTTTATATTTACTACTTTAATATTTGTATTTCTATAGCCTCTTTTTTGGATATTTTCATCATCAATTGTGTAACAATCTATCGTGCATTTATTTTCTATTTCATTTCCCTTTAGTAATTCTTCTATTAAGACCTCAACAGCTCCACCTTTTACGGCCGGAACAGGCAAATACCCAGGAGTAATCATTGCTATCTTCATCTGTTTCTCCAACTATTCTCTATGTATATGATTTTTAATTTTCTCAATCCACAAATAAACATACAACTTTATCCATTTTCTTTGAAAATACATTTTAGATATTCTGTCGTTATTTGAATATTTCTCTATTTCTTTAAAATTCCATTTTCTAAAATTTGCTGCATTTACTTTAAAGTTAGAATACTTATTATTAATGTCAAATAGTCTCTTAACCGTCAAAGACAACTCGCTAAGCATCTCCGCACTATATTTTTCTAAACAATTATACTTTGTTATTAAGGAATAAATCTCATACGGTACCTTCTGAATCTCATCTACATTATTTTTTAATGACTGTAATGCTGATGTACCATTTACTCTGTAATAATACAATTCATCTTTTATTATTTTAACTCTGCTACAATTCAGCAAATATTCTAAATTGAAAGCCAAATCCTCTGCGAACTGTAGATTTTGAAAATAAATGTTACTATTTTCTATTACTTCTCGTTCATAAATGCCACGCCATATTGATGAATAGTACCTGCCTCCACCAAACATATTACTGATTATCTTAGATACTTCATCACTCTGATATACTTTGTATTCTAATATACCTTCGCATGAAATCTCTTCTCCATCACTTACAGTTATATAATTACAGAACACAGCTTGTGACTTGGATTCTTCAATGTTTTTCAGCAGACATTCCACCATATCTTTTTTAATCCAATCATCACTATCTACAAACATGATATATGGACTGTTAGAATTTTTGATTCCCTGATTTCTAGCATTAGATACACCAATATTTTCTATGTGAAACACTCGTATTCTAGAATCTTTTTTTGCCCATTCTTCACACATTCTGCCTGATGAATCCGTAGAATCGTCGTCTATTAAAAGAATTTCAATATCTTCTTCAGTTTGCTTTGTTATGCTTTCAACACACTTATCTAAATACTTTTCTGCATTGTAAACAGGTACTATTATGCTTACTTTCATTTTCATTACCTATATTTTTATTTTCTGAATAAACTCTGAATAATAATTATTTTTATTAAACTCTCTAGTTGCTGTCACTTTCCTATATGCTTTCTCTGTTATCTTATTTCTCTGATCTACATTTTTGTAATATTCCACCATCCCATTTGAAAGATTCTCCACTAGCAACTCATCTTTTTTCACAAGATATGCTACACCTTCCAAAACTTCCGTCATTCCTCCCGAATACGTCGCAACAATTGGAATCTTCATTACCATCCCTTCAAGAGCCACCATACCAAAAGCTTCCTGACACAGTGTAGGTATTACTAAAACGTCAGCCAAACCATATATTTCCGGCATATCCTCTGGATATATACAGCCTGTAAAGATAATTTTGTCCTTTATTTCTTCTGATTCTTCAATTAAAGAATTAAAATATTCATCTTTATCAATTTGATTATACCATCTGCTACCTACAACCATTAACTTAGCATTTGGCACCTTAGCTAACACTTTTTTAAAAGCTTTAATTAATTCCAACACTCCTTTTTCGGGACAAACTCTTCCTGTATACATGTACACGAAATCATTATTATTGATTTTATATTTTTCCTTCAACTCCGCTGTTTTCTTAAGTTTGTCTGGATTAAAAACTGCTAAATCCACACAATTATAAAAAACTTCTGTTTTGTCATTTGGTGCAACCTGATTAAAATGCTTTTTTAAATAATCACTTACAGTCAGTATTTTCTCTGCCTTATCTGCAATAAATCTACATAGGTATTCAGGTTTTGTAGTTCCATCTATGTCATTATGCATATGATAAATCATGTGATTTTTCCCATGTTTCGCATGATTATATATATCTTCAAACACCTGCATATTGTTCTCTACCAAAATAATGTCATAATTATCCCGAAAGTATTTATGTATCAATTCCTGGTTATATGGTATAAAACGATACTTAAACTTAAACAACTTCAAAAAAGCATTTCTTGCTTTACACCAAAACCACCTAATTGGATTAATATGTACTTGAATTATTTCTGCATTCTTGTATTTAATTTTGTTAAGCTTTGGAGATTCTATTGTATATATATCCATAAAAAAATCTCCAGCTATTTCGTTCCCATTTATCAGCTCTGTTGTAAGCACTTCGCCTGCTCCACCATCTACCGCTGGAACAGGTACAAAACCTGCTGAAATCACTGCCATACGTTTCATATCAATATCCTTTTTTATTCAACGTTAATTACGATACCTTCTGGTATCTGTTGTATCTTGTATTTAGTTATTCCAATTTTCTTTAAGATTTCCTCTAATTCCATATTTTGTGCATATTCGTTATCTATGTATATAATTTCAGGATAAATATTTCTCTCTTTAAAATAATTACCATTATTCTCCAAAACTAAATCAATTTTGAAAGGCATATAAGTTCCATACTCCAATGTTCTTTTTTCCATCATTAGATACATCCATGTATGCGCTGATAATATACATACTTTATCACTAGATTGATCCAGCTTCTTTGCATTTTTCCAAACTATGTCATAAACATCTTTTTGTTTGCTTGTAACCGTAATACCTTTTGCTGGTCCATAGGTAATTTTTGTATTTGTGGCAAAAACAGAATCATCCTGAAATAATGCACATCCTCGCATTATGATTATAGAAATTATTAAGATTGTAGCTGAAATTCCAACTATAATTTTTTCATCTTTTAATTCGTATACTACAAAAATTAATGAAATAATTGATAACGGAAATAATGCCACACTATAAACTGCCATTCCACCATTTGATGTTAAATATCCAATAATATGCGCTACGCCCCAAAGTGCTGTCAACTTTACCAATTTCTTTAATCTAGTATTTTCACCATATATATAGCAAACCAGTCCTCCAATTATAACTGGCAACAATATTATATTAAGTGCGTTGGTCCTCCAGGTAATCACAACCATTAGGTCATATACCACGTTATAGATTAAACATGTTAGTAACATATTTTTATACAATGTTTTTCTATTCTTTTTCATCACAAAATATAATATTAGTATTACACCTACAATGTACATTAGTAAAAAAATGTATGTAGTATTTATTTTTATCCCACCTATGTTAAACAAATATTTAGGGAACATTATTTGGATAACTGACCTAAATAAATTATATAGTCCACCAAATCCATGCTCAACACTCATTTCCATAGTCATATATGGTATATTACCTATTAGTTTGTTTAAACCAACACAAACAACGGCATATCCCAATATTGGTATTGCAGGTATTATACAGCCAACAGAAAAACTTAACCATTCCTTTAATGCATTATGTTTAAATACCAATATAAATATCGAAACTATTATATATACTCCTGCTAATAACGGCTGACACAACACAGTCATTGCAAAGAAAAAACCTGCTAATCCATATTTGATTTTCGAACCATTGTCATTAAATGCTATTATTACACATGCAACGAAACCAAACATCATTCCCATTGTATTATAGGATAGCATCATATTATTGAATGGAACAAATAAAAAATACATCCACATTCCAATAATTGCACCAATTCCAAATTTTTTTAATTTTGAATAGATATAGGTAGTTATCAACAAATTAACAATAATATATAAGTATCTAAAACTAATCATTATTCCTTCCGTACTACCAATTATTGTTACATATAATTTTACAAATGGATATATAATCATCGAAGATAATTGAGTAAAATTCCAATCATCAACAAACCACTTATCTCCCAATGTAACTCTATATGGCGTTGTTAAATAAAACGATACATCTTTGCCTCCAAATCCATATCTAGCTTTCCATATGGAAAACAATGTTATTCCTATTAAACCAATTACGAAAATAATCCAATTTTTCTTCTGTATTTCCTTATTCACCATCTTCTCCCTTTATCCCACAATTGCATAAACCACTATTCCACCAATTATTAACCCTAGTGCAATAATCTTCTGCAAATTAATTTTCTCCTTAAAAATTGTTACTCCAAAAATAGTAACGTATATGTAACTTGTTGCTTCTAATATTGGTCCCATTGATAATGGAATACCTCTATATGCTATTATTGATAAAAAGGTTGTACCCACAAAAAGCACATATGCAAATATCACTAACGGATTCAAATATTCTTTTATTACTGAATCATGTTTCTTCATTGCTGCCTTTTTTAACATCACCTGAGATATGGCACTAATGAACACGCCTAGTAACAATACGCATAAATATGCTATAACTGTACTACTCATTGTTCTCCTCCTTATCTGCAAGTGCATAAACTACAATTCCAACTATAACAAGAACAGCCCCAACAACTTTTCCGGGTGTTATTGCTTCATTGAAGAATATAAATCCCCAAACAATTCCCCATACTACTGTTACTGCCTTATTGGCAAAAGCCGCAGTTAATGGCATTCTCTTAATTATTTGTTGCCATCCAATTGCATAGAAACCGAGTAGCACAATTATCAATCCATAATACAAACAAAACTTAAAGTTTAAGAATTTTTGTCCTGCTGCAAGTTTGCTAAAAATACCACTCATAGAATAAATCATAAGCATTATATGAAGCAAAAATAATGTTTTTATTTTCATCTTATATTCACCTCATTTATTCTTTTTGTTCTATATAAAATCTTGTGGCAATTTCTTTATTTTCAGTTGATATAATCGAAAATTTTTTAAATATTTTTTTGGATAATTCATCTATTTTTTTTCTTGAATCAGCCTCTATAAAAAATCTTGCAAAATAAGATTTTTTATACAAATCAACTTTTTCACCATTGTTGTAATATTTTCTTGCTTCGAAAACCCCTTTCCATTTTCCAATTTCATCTATACAAATTTGGTTTTTAGCTCTTTTTCCATTTTCAACCAACATATATAATCCTGCTACATTCCTACCAAAATATGGTGAATGTTTTATTAAAGTTTTCTTTACTTTTTCTTCATCAAATAAATAATCTAGAAGTAGTTCTTCATAATTTAATCCCGAAACATACGATATCATTTCGTGTTCATACGCAAGAAATCTACCAGCTATTTCGCACACATACAATTCCGTGTCAAAAAAGAACTGCATACACAAAGGTCCCCATTTTTGTCCTGTATAATCTATAAACTTCTTCAAAACATCTTTTGCCTTTTCATAAACTTCATCCATATTTTTTGATGGATATACAATCCTATTGAGTAATGGAACGGAATTTCCCTGAATAGGATTCTTTTCTCTATCACCTATGCCAATAATGAAAGCCTCCCCGTCGGCCACAAATCCCATTAAATTATATTCCCTTGCATTCATATATTCTTCAATAATTATTTTATCTTTTATAGTACTAAATTCTACTACCTGCTCAAATAAATGTTGAATTTCTTTGTCACTATTAATAATCTTTATTCCTTTAGAACCATACCCATTTATGGGTTTTGCTACAATAGGGAATTTCACCCCTTCTAAATCTTTTTTTGAAAAATCTTTTTTTATTACTTTAGCTTTTGGTGTTTTTATTCCTAGCTTGCTTAATACCATCTTCATTTTATCTTTTTCACGATAGTATTTCAATTTTTCAGGTTTGACATACCATTTTAACCCTGCTTTATTCGCAATATGGGTTATTTGTTCAAATAGAACATCGGAATAACTCCCCATAATACCTGTTATTCTTTCTTTTTCGCACACACCTACAATCTCATCTACATTTCTTACATCTATATTATAGAATCCATCTGCCTCTTTTTTTGCTGGTCCATTCTCATATCCATCACAAACAATAGTATAGTATCCCCTTTTTTTTGCTACTTTTACTAACTCTACAAACTCATCCATTGAACCCAAGATCAAAACTCGCTCTTTCATTATTATTCGTCCTCATCAAATCCATATTTTTGTTTTATTACATATTGTGGTGTACCATTCACCGACATAAAAATTCGTCCTATATATTCCCCAACAATTCCTATTAAAAGAATTGTTACACCAAAGAATAATAGAATCACTGACATCATTGATGCATATCCCACTGGCATAGAAGGATCTTGAATTTTATTAATAATAATTTTTATCATAAAAATTAATCCCAACACCGCTGTAATTCCGCCTATTGCATCTGCAATTCTTAATGGTAGTATTGTAAATCCTGTAAAATTAGACCACAATTTAATTAATTTTTTTAAATTATATCCAGATTTACCTTCTTTTCTATCGAAATGCTCTATTTCGACATTGCAAATTTTACCAGCACTTCTAATAAAAAGTCCTTCCATAAAAGAATAAGGATTTTTGTACTTTTTTATTTCATCTGTTATATATTTTTGTGCAATCCAAAAACTTGTAAAATCAATATCCTCTGGTTTATCAATAAACACTTTTTCAAATTTATTATCAGCTTTTGTCAAAAAATTTCTAAACAATGAATGTCTCTTTTTTTTATACTTTCCTAAAACTAAATCATAGCCCTCCTTAATTTTGTGATATAAATGTGGAATGTTCTGAGGATGTGTTTGCATGTCATCATCCATATTAATAATATATTGTCCTGAAACATAGTTTAAAGCAGCCAGCTGTGCATTAGCTTGTCCTGTATTTTTTGTCAGATCAATTAATTTAACAAATTTATTCCTATTTACAATTTCTTTCAACATTAAAATTGTATCTTGATTGGGTGAACAATCATTCACTAAAATTAACTCATACTCATCAACCTCTATCCTTTTCATCGCCTTTTTTATTTCTTCTACCATCTCATATATTATAGGTGTTGTATTATAGCATGGTATTATCATTGATATTTCCATCTTTGTCTCCTTCTATTCGAAATAAGCATTTATATGATTTACTATATATTCAATATTTTTGTTCAATAATTTATAATACATTGGCAATCTAACTAATCTTTCACTCTCATTAGTAGTAAATTCATCTTTACTATCAAATCGTCCAAATTTTTCTCCAGCCGGTGCTGAATGAAGTGGTATATAATGAAATACTGTTAATACACCATTATCCTTCATATATTTTATAAACTTTGTTCTTTCTTCAAGATTCTTTAATTTAATATAAAACATATGTGCATTATGCTTACATTCCTTTGGAACAACAGGTAATTCTATTAAGCCTTTATCCTCTAATTCTTTTAAATTATTATAGTAATAATCCCATGAATTAAGTCTATCCTGATTTATTTCATCTGCTTTTTCTAACTGTGCCCACAAATATGCTGCATTCAAATCGCTTGGAAGATAACTACTTCCGTAATCTACCCATGTATATTTGTCCACCTGTCCTCTAAAGAATTTGGCTCTATTAGTTCCTTTTTCTCTAAGTATCTCAGCCCGTTCATTGTATTCAGGGTTATTTATAACTATTGCTCCACCTTCACCCATTGAATAATTCTTTGTTTCGTGGAAAGAATAACAACCTAAATCACCAATTGTTCCTAAAGCCTTCCCCTTATATGTACTCATAACACCTTGTGCTGCATCTTCTACTACTTTAAGATTATGCCTTTTTGCAATATCCATAATCGTATCCATTTCACATGCCACACCTGCATAATGAACAGCGATAATAACCTTTGTCCTATCTGTTATTGCTGCTTCAATCTTCTTCTCATCAATATTCATTGTATCTGGTCTAATATCAACAAAAACAAGCGTCGCTTTAGTTAAAACTGCTGCTGTTGCTGTACTTGAAAATGTGAAGCTCGGCAAAATAACCTCGTCTCCTTCTTTCAAATCACACAAAAGCATTGCCATCTCTAGTGCAGATGTTCCACTTGTAGTAAGCATAACCTTCTGAGCATTAAACCTATCTTCTAGCCACTTGTTGCACTTCTTAGTAAATGGACCATCACCACAGATTTTTAAATTCTCTACAGCTTCTTTCATGTACTTTAATTCATTGCCAGTGTATGGCGGTTCGTTAAAATTTATCATATGTTTTTCCTTATTACCTTTCAATTTGTACACTATATATTCTTATGCTTGTACCTTAGTTCTAACCCATTTTGTTATTTTATCATAATAAATAATCTTTTTTAATTCTTCTATAGCAACTGAAATGCACAGAGAACATACTATAACAATTATAAAAAACGGTATTTTTTGTAACACTATATTACTATTTACAAAACCATTTATTGCTCCACCTACTGTAAGATGCAAAAGCCATATATTAGCAGAATGTTTGCCTAGCACAATCAACGTATTTCTTATGCATTTTGTTTCTGAAAGCATGCTTTTTTCAAACCCAATTATCGCTAATGCCAAGAAAGCATCGAATGGCAATCTAATTAACCACCTAAAAAGCACTGCTACTAATACAAATAGAAAACTATTTAATTTATTGTTATATCTGCCTATTAATTCTTTTTGAGACAACAATATTCCCAAACAAAAAGAAAAAATACAAAATGTATACTGATCTACATTTATCTCATACCATGCAAAAATGGAATTAACAAAAACAACTAACCATGGTATATACAATACCGCTAATGTTATATATCCACCTTTCTTTACTAAATATGCCAATATTGGAAACGTTATATACATAAGTATAATTGCTAATACGTACCACATACCTACAAGCACATTTCCGCCAAATAATTGGGCAATTCCAAAAAAATCCATTACTATATTAAACGCTCCTCTGAAACCCGTTCCGTATACAATAATAAAATCTTTCATTGTGCATATTTTATAGCAAAATACAACTAACCAAACCATCCAATACATCGAGTACAATTGTACTAAATGTGAAATAACAAATTTCAAATTTGATTTACTGGTATAGCTTTTGACTTTTTTATAGCTTTCCATTAAACCATACCCACTTAAAATTGTAAGTAGTGCTACACATACTTTTCCTGTTGCACCAAATACTTTTATCACATCTCCTAAACTATTGATTTTTATTAATGCAGCCGGATCTGATAAATAAAAATGGTGTATTACCATTGCTATAATTGCAATCCCCTTTACTGCTTGAGTGTCTCTTCTATCAAACATCAACTATCTCCTGTAATGATTATAATTGTTTATGATGTTAACTAATTTTCATTATAATAAAATTCATAAACAGCAGTATTACTTGCATCAAATTTCTTGATAATCTTATAATCAACCTTTTTACCAGTTTGCTCCTCAATATGTACCTTAAGTAAATCTACAATGCTATTTGTTTGACTTAAAATGCACTTCACGTTTTCATCCCAAACCAAATCATTTATTAATCTATTATTATCTGTTAAATTGTATTTTTTCACTACCTGATAGTAAACATCATTGTATATATTCCAATCTCCCAATCCTACTACATTATCATATACACAATCTGTCTTTGTCTTCCAAATGGTATTATGATATAACATATTTCCTATTTCTGTAGTGGCATACAATGTATTTTTATTATTTTGTACATATTCCTTCACTTCATAATATTTATCATTAATCTCTCTATTTTCTCTATAAATTCTATATTCCATATTCAAATAAAGAACTAATACCGGCAATATAATTACCAATACCGCACCGACTGCTTTATTTATTTTTATATTTGTTTCCTTCCTTGTTATAAAATAAAACAAAATGCATAATGTACCGATAATAAACAATGGAACTATAACTCTATGTGCAGGTCTGCTTCGAAAAAAAGTTGCCGCAACTATACCATAGGTCATTATAGTTTGAATAACATAATACTTATAATCTCTTCTATTACTTATTAAAACTATTAATATAATTGCTAAAAATATCCAGCACTCCTTGACCTTAAGCATCTGACAAATTATATTTATTAAATTAAAATTATATTTTTCATTAATACTTACTTCATCAGATATATTTTGAAGTGCTTTTTCCGAAAATGTATCTTTATCACTTAATATCCATCCTTCCAACAATTTATAATCGTTTTCTGATATTATTTTTTTATCTAAATCATCATAGCTTTTCATTGGAAAATCTAATACATTAGACCTAGCATTATTATAATTTAAATATTCTTTCATCGTTGACGAACTATTTATTAGATTATTTTCTACTTTAAACCCAACTAAAAGTATAATAATTGTCCCTCCAAAAATAAGGTATGTTTTTATATTCTTTTTGCTTATTAAACAAACTAATAAAGGAATGCAAACAATTATACCCGTTACAAATGCATCTATTCTAAAAATAATTCCCAACGCTTCTATAACAACAGCTAAAATAATATTGCTTTTATTTTTTATGTTCTGTACTTGTCCATAATCATAATTGGCTTGCAAAAACACTATTATCCCTGTTATTACACATAAATACGCTAAAACTGTAAACGTCATCCATGTTAAAATAACCATTTCTAGTATAATCGCTGCCAACAATGAAATATATTTATTTACTTTCTTGTCAAAAATATTTTTTAAAACATAGATGCATAATAACATAGTTACTAAATATCCCATTCCAAACCAATTAATACTTTTAATAATACTATATAGTCCTTTAACGAGTATTCCATATATACTATTAATAAATACTATATGTTCATTAGGAGTTCCTGTTTGAAAGCCTGCACTTATTGTATTCATGATATAATCATCAGCCATATTATAATTAAGGAATCCTAACCACTCAAACAAAAACACGACTAATATTGGAATTGTATTCATTGCAATTTTCGCAACTTTTTTCTTATTCTTCGATATTTTTTTTGTCATTTATTCCCTAACCTTTCTCTTCCAATCTCCTAACTTCACATACCAATAAAAGTACCCGCTTCTTCCGCTCTTAATACTTTTATACATCTGCTGCAAATATCTGGGATTATCTTTATCTAAATATAATTCTTCTTGATGACCACACCTTTTCATTGTCTTCTTTATCAGCTTTTTCTTTTCTCTTCCTGACAAATCATCATTCCAAATAATATTTTTTGTAATCGCATCCGCCATATAATGAAGTACAACCATATTAAAAACTTTCTTCTTTACTTCATTATTTTTTATTTCTGTATTAAATATTTTTTCTACAAAATATTCAATTCCATTCAATCTTGCCAAATTAGAATTATGAAGTAAACTTGTACTTCTCTGCAAATATTCATATCCAACGTAATCTATGTAAGTAATTTTTTTCCAATAATTAAGAAGTTCCAAGTTATAAATTAAATCTTCTCTATCAATTACTTTTGCGTCTCCAAGAATCTTTGACTCATCTATTACTGATTTACAATAAAATTTATTCCATGCATAACCAAAAGACATTTCTAGAATCGAATTATATAGTTTTTCAAGCATTTGCTCATTAGTGTACGTTGCCTTTTTCCATTTGCACGTTTCGATAATATTTCCTGTTTCGTCTACTTTTTCGTATCCAAAAATCACAACGTCTGAGTCTTCTTTTTCAATTGCTTCAACACAGTTCTTTACAACATCTTTCTTCACAATGTCGTCGCTATCTATATACATAAGATATGTTCCTGTTGCTTCCAGATATCCTGTGTTACGTGCTGCTGCAAGTCCTCCATTTTGCTTATGAATAACCATAACTCTTTCATCTGACTTTGCGATTTCGTCGCATATTTTTCCACTATTATCTGTTGAACCATCATCAACTAATATGATTTCAAGATTTTCATAAGTTTGATTTATTACTGACTCTATGCTTTTTTTTAAATATTTTTCCACATTGTATATAGGTAATATAACCGAAACCTTTTCCATTTTTTCTCCACTAATCTAATCATTTGTTAACAATTGTGTAAACAGTTCGCTCCACTGTTCAACAATTTCTTCCATGTTAAACTTCTCTGTTCCAACCAACGCATTTTCAGAAAATAATTTTCTCTTGCTTTCATTTTCTATAAGTTCATTAATCTTTCCTGCCATTTGTTCTATGTCAAAACAATCTACCAGATAACCATTGATTCCATCTCTTATAATTTCCTTTGGACCTTCCGGGCAGTTAAAACTTACGCATGGAAGTTTCGCATTTTTTGCTTCTAATAGCGTTAACCCAAAACCTTCATACCTTGACGTTGCCACGTATAGGGCTGACTTTCTATAATATTCTAAAAGATTTTCTTTTTTCCCAAGTAAAAACAAGTTTTCTTCTAACCTGTTTTTTTTAATTTCTTCCCTTATCATTGGTTCTTCTTCGCCATTTCCAATTATTATCCATTTCCAATCATTATGCTTATCAAAAACTTTTGAAGCCACTTTAACAAGCATATCAAATCCTTTGTCCGGACTTAATCTTCCCACTGTAATAATTGTTTTACTTTTGTCATCATAGTTTATTATTGATGGCGTTTTCTCAACAGGATTATATATAGTTCTTATTTCACCGCTTATTTCTAATTCTTTTAAATAATTATTTTTATCAGACTCTGTCAAAACAACTATTGCATTTGCTTTTTTAGCTGCCATTTTTCTTGTATATTTTCTATAACTTACGAATGGACTAATATAATAACTAAACTGCTCCCATGACACTAACTTACACTTGTTTTTCTTTAATGCTGGTATTGAATACAAATCAAGAATTCCATCTATATCTACCAACACATCTATTCTATTGCTATCTACATATTTTTTAACAGCTTTTACATAAGTTAATATTTTCTTTCCACTAACATGGTCTGAGAATAATGTATCTCTTTTTATGCCCTGTTCTAAATGAAAGAATGTTTTCTTCTTATCTTCCCATAAGCTAACAATACTTATTTCAAACTGGCCTCTTTTATGTAATTCATTTGCTATAACTGTTCCAACTCTTTCGGTTCCACCACTTCTTGTAATGTCTCCTGAAAAAAAACAAATCTTTTTCATTTTATCTCCGTTTTTTATATCTGCTTCTATACTATAAAACTAGCTAATTTCCATAATTTATAATTATATGTTTCAAAGGCATCTTGAATATCTTTGTTAATAATTCTTCCTTTTACTTCATATTCACTTGGTTTAATGTTATTAATTAATTCACATGCCAAAACAAAAACATCCTCTATTACTTTGTCGTCAAGGTTTGATACTCTTCTGTACAATAATGATGATAAATGTCCAAATGCTAAATTGTACAAAACCTTATCATTTTTTATGTTATTATTTTCAGCCTGTTTAATTGCATCTTCCATTACCCAATAGTGATCTAAAGTCTTAATTGAATTGCGTGCATTTCTAATTATACCACTGTAATTAATTCTATAGTCATATACTATATCTGACAAAACCACCATTTTACACGGCATTCTAAATAACACATTACAAATTATTGTGTCCTCATACCATTTGCCCATAGGGAATCTAATATTATTGAACATTTCCCGTTTGAAGATTTTCCCCCAGGCATACCCATGATTGCACACTGCCTGTCCCGGATTATTTTCTATTATTTTAGGTTCATTTAAACATTTTTGTTTGTGATTAATATCCATAAACATTGCATAACTTCCCACAACAATATCTGCCTTGTTATTAATTAATGCATCCATCATGATTTCAATGGAACCATCTTCTAACAAGTCATCTGAATCCATAAATGTTATGTATTTTCCAACAGCATTGTTAATTCCTGTATTTCTTGCGCCTGACAACCCTTGATTCTTTTGCTCTATATATTTTATTTTGTCAGATTCTATGCTCTGAATTATTTTCTTTGTATTATCTGTTGCTCCATCATTAACAATTATTAACTCATAATTGTATTTTGTCTTTTGATTCAAAACAGAATCTATTGCTTCCTTTATATACTTTTCTACATTATATGCCGGCATAATAATCGACAAATCTACATGCTCATTTGTTGGAAGATTAATTATTTCCGATTCCATATTTTCAATAGGATACTCTCTAAGTAATTCTTCCCTTACTTTTGAAGCATCATAGATTTTATTTTTTCTGCTCTTTACAAAATTCCTTGCCACCATATAATAAGCCATCAGTAATGCATATCCCACTTCCGACAGCACTTTTGCAATTGCATGATTTTTAAATATCCTTGAGAAAGTGTTATACATCCTCTGTTTCATAGATAACCACCCTTTTTTTCTTTGGTTTTTCTTCTAATTTTTCTTCCAAGTTTTTGTACGAATTACTTTTGTATGCCAAAAGCTGTAATATTGGGAATGTTGCAGCCTCATGTCTTACCCACGAACCGAAGTCCGGTTCAAAAACTACTGAGCCAAAGAAGTAGGCACTATAACACGCCACAACAACAATCATGTTGTCATCCAAACTTTTAATATTCTTAATCGCCTTAAAGTAGTAATACAATATAAAAAACTGAAAAACTACAAAGGGCAAGTAAAATATTCCCTTAAACGCCAATTCTATTGGCACCATCATACGCACCGCATTAATTACATAATCATACATAAAGATTCCTAAGTTACCATTAACTTTTATTGGATTCTCAATACTTGTACTTGCGCCTTCATTCGTTTCCGTTGTGCCATCTCGTGCGTTTAATGCGTTTACATAGTCCTTATGTGCTACAAACTGACTTGCATAGAAAAACGAAAACACCGCCGCAACGCACATTAATACAATAATGACTACATGTTTTCGTCTGATTTTTTCTCTCTGTTTAAGCCATACCAAAATCAGATACATGAATATTGTCATTGCCGCCATAATTATGTAGTAAGACCTATAGAATGTACTCTCCCAATAAAACACTAACGCACAACCTATTACCTTAAGCAATGTGTTTTTTAGAGGCAACTGAATAATCAAATACACCAAAAAGAAGAAACAAATCTGAATTGTCTCTTTAGTAATACTGAACACATATATATTAAGTAATCCTACAGACATCAAAGTAAAAATGCATTCTCTCATTTCCATTTCTTTAGTTCTTGAAATTATAATCATGGCTATTGGTGTAAGAATTATTCCAAGTCCTATGCTCCACTGTGTCAACGTTGTCCAATTGAAAAAATTTATAGTCTTATAGAAATCTACCGTGTTTTGATATCCACCCCAGGCAGCCATTCCTTTGCTACCTGTAAGCATGGTAAGTAGTCTCCAACTATCAAAGTAATATTTATCCGGAAGCATATACAAGTGAATGAATTTTGCAAGTATTGCTACCAAAGGTATTAATAACAATGTTGTATCTCTATTCTTTTGTCTAATTCTCTGATAACTTAAATCCATTCTCCTCCAACGCTTTCCTATAAAACTCTTCCAACCATACTGCCTGTGCCTTAATATCAAACCCGGCATCTACAATTTGGCTGTAAGTATCTTTTTTCTCAAAATTATTCATTTGGTTTATCACAACATCTGCCCACTTTTCAGGCGTTTCGTCCAGTGGCACCACTGTCACATTACCTGTAATGTCACATTCCACCGGCACCCTGTCTGATATTACGCAAGGCAAACCTGCTGCCTGTGCTTCCACCATTGTTACAGGCAAGCCTTCAAACAACGATGGTAAAAGGAATACATCAAATGTCTGCACTACTTTTTCCACATCGTCCCTTACACCAAGGAATTTCACTGAATCTGTCAGCCCCAGTTTGGCTACCTTTTCCTTAATGTGATTTTTTAGGATGTCATCTGTCTCGCCACCACCTACTAGTACCAGCGCTGTGTCTGGTTCTTTTTTGTGAATGGCGTCAAATATATCTATTAGAAATTCATGATTCTTCTGTGGGAAAAATCTTCCCACGTGACCAATTACTTTCTTATTTGTAAGTCCAAGCTGTTTTCTCATTTCATCCTGAACAGCTTCATTGTATCTATATACATTAGCATCTATGGCATTTTTCATAACGATAACTTTATCCCGGTTCTTTTTGCCATAAAGCCAGTCCCCTGCTTCCTCGCCGCAGGCAAACATGTGCGTATTGTAGTATTTCAGCATGAATCTAAAATAATATCTTACAAGAAGTTTCAGATTAATTCCCAACGGTCTGTTGTGAGAATGGGATATTCTAACAGGCACACCCATTTTCTTCGCCACTTTAAGTGGTAGATAACTTCTCTCTTCTAAATTACTATGTATAATTTTGTATTCAGGATGTTCCTGTAAAAACTCCTTAACTTCTTTTTTATACTGATGAAATTTGCCGGGATACATGGGGCACATATGGTATACTTTGCCTCCAAGGCTTTCAATTTCATCTTCGTAAGCAGCCCGATAATCCCTGTTTGTAAGGAAATCAAATTTCACTACGTCTCTATTTATATTTCTCATGTAATTCATAATCATGGCTTCTGCTCCACCACGATCCATTACTGTATCCAATACTAAAACATGTATTTCTTTCAATTTTTGTTCCTATCTTTTTGTGCTTTTGCTTTCCTAGTTCTATTTTTGTACCTATTTTTTGTAATTTTGTTTTCCTAATTTTATTTTTCTGCCGTTCAATCTTTCTGCAGCATTTTCATTTCTGTGCCAAAGTGCAGTAATCAATTACTACTTATTGAGCTTTTTATCCTAGTACTACTTCACTACACTTCCGCTCTCAACATCTTCTCTCACCACAACTCCTGCGCCTATTGTGCAGTTGTCGCCAATATGTACGCCTTTGGTTATCACCACGTTAGTTCCAATCCAGCAATGCTTTCCGATAACAGTCTCCTTGCAGGTATAACCCTGACTTTTTATGGACTGTCCCACATCCTTCACCACATGATTGTGGTCATACACGTGACTGTTTGAACCAAAGATGGTTCCGTCACCTATTTTTATGAACTCTAATGCATTCAACGAACAACCATTATTAAAGAAACAATTCTCTCCAATTTCAACAGTGCCACCATTCTCAATTGCTACGTGAAACTCATTGCGCCATGTAGTTCCTTTTCCGATTTTTAGTTTTTTACCGTATACTAATTTGTACACTATTTTCTTTATGCCTGCTTTAAAATGGCACCACATTTTAATTAGCTTCATGGTTCCTCCGTTTGTGCATTGTTGTTTCGTTTATTTTCGTTTGTGCGTTATTATTTAATTTCCTATTATTGTTGCACTTTTTAGCATTTATTGTCTTCTGCCACGTTACAATAAAAATTGCAAAGTTCCTCCGCCTTTTCTTTTACATCAAACCCGGCTATCTTTACTTTTCTGTTCATTTCCTCAGCATCAAGTTCAGTATTTGTAAATGAAATTATTCGATTAGCCCAGTCTACAGCATCACTTTCTAAAGCTTCATACTGAATTTCATCGGTAATGTTTACCTTGTAGTCTATTCTGTCTGAGGCAATGCATCTTACTCCCGCTGCCTGTGCTTCCACCAAAGTCACCGGAAAGCCTTCGCTTGTTGACGGCATCACTAAAACATCCATCACCTGCAAAAGTTCTTCTATGTTATCTCTAACTCCAAGAAACTTAACCTTATTTTCCAAGCCCTGTTCCTTGATTTTTTTCATTACTTCGTTTTTATACTTTTGCTCCGCTTTTGGTTTTCCGCCACCTATTAACAAAAGTTTGCTGTTTGGTCTTTGGTTATTAACATTTTTGAATATATCTATTAAAAATTGTTGATTCTTTTGTTTAACAAATCTGCCTATGTGACCAACTACCAGTGTTTTTTCATCTATTTTTAGCTGCTGTCTCAACTTCTTACCTGTCTTCTCATTTGCCTTGAACTTTTCAGTATCAATTGCATTGTTCATAATAGTTATATTTTTCATATTGTTGCCAAATAGCCACTTAGCAGTTTTTTCTGAACAGGCAAAGCCATGAGTGTACAGCCCCTTCAATCTATTTCGCATATAGAGTCTCGCCCACTGCTTTGGTCCCTTGTCATTTGGTATTGAATGAGCGTGAACGATTCTCACTGGAACACCCATTTTTTTTGCTATTTTCATTGGAAAATAGCTTCTCTCTTCTAAATGTGAATGTATAATCGTATACTCCCTATGTTCCTTCAGAAATTTTCTGAATTCTCTTTTGAATCTGCCTATATTCTTTAGAAAAATTGGATTTAAATGGTATACATTGCTTCCCATTTGTTTAATCTCGTCCTCATAATCTGACTTATATTTTCTAATCACTAAAAAGTCCATTTGAACTTTTTCTCTATCTATATTTCGCAAATAATTCATTACCATTGTTTCTGCGCCGCCTCTGTCCATGGCTGTAATCAGAACCAATACTTTTACTTTCCTCATTTTAATATCCCCCATTATAAACCTGTTTATATTTTTTGCACAAAATATCTGTGTTAAAACTCTCTTTTATATTTTCTTTGGCTTCTTTTATAATATTGTCCTGAGCATAATTCCTACACGCTTCAATAGCGTTCACAAACTCATCCACCGTATTACACATATAACCGTTTACCTTATTTTTTATCACATCGCAATTACCTGTAACGTTTGAAACCACACATGGTTTCTCCATGTACATTGCCTCCAGCAAAGCTATTGGCAAGCCTTCCCATCTTGACGGTAGCAGAAAAACATCTCCGGCATTTGCCACATCATATCTACAGTCGCCATCTGCCCAGCCTGTAACAAAAATGTTAGGTGCCGTCAGTTTATCTTCTAATTCACCTGCACCAATCCACACGAATCTAATATCCGGAAGCCTTTTAGCAATTTCATTAAACATTTCCGGATTTTTTTGGTATGTAACTCTTCCCAATGTATAAACTGTGTATGGATGATTTTTTCCTACTAATGGTAAAGTTTCAAGTATTCTGTCCATTTTCGACATATTGATGCCATTACTAATGTATGTTGATTCTTTACAAACTGTAAGTCCCTGCTTCCATTCACTTTCACCGCAGGCAATGGTAATGCAATTTGACTTTGCACCACATATTTTTTCTATTAACTTGTATAAATTTCTTTTATTTTTTGAGACGCCTTCCATTAAAAAGCTATATCCATGAGGTGTATATAAAACTTTTTCGCATTTTCCTGGGAACATAAATCTACCTATAGCTCCAGCTTTTGAAGAATGAGTATGAATTATATCCGGTTGAACATCTTTTACGATTTTTCTTAATTCAAGATACGCCTTCAAATCTTTCATTGGATTAAGATTTCTTGTAAAATTCTTTACTTCCACAAGCTGTATTCTATTGTCAAAAAAATCTGCATAATTCTTTGGTGTTTCTTCACGCATTCCAAAAGCAATGGTAATATCAAAATCGTTACACAACCCGTTTGCAAGTTCTACTATAAATGTAAAGACTCCGCCTCCCATTGCTTCTACCATATGCAGCACTTTCTTTTTTTCTTTTGCCATAATTTTCTCCGTATGCTGTACTAGATTTTCCTTTCAATTTCCCTTATGAATACTTAGTATTCTGAACTCAGTTTTTCGCACACATATTTTCTTTCACACAATTAAGTGCTTCTTCCACTACATTGTGCATATCAAAATACTTGTACATTCCAAGTCTACCGCCAAAAATTACATTTGATTCTTTTTCAGCTAACTCTTTGTACTGTGCATATAACTTGTTATTTTTCTCGTCATTCATTGGATAGTAAGGTTCGTCGCCTTTCTTCCAAGTTGCCGGATATTCTTTTGTAATGATTGTTTTAGGTATGCTACCTTCATTTCCACCCTGACATGCAAATTCGAAATGTTTGTGTTCGATAATTCTTGTATATGGAATTTCGTACTCTGTGTAATTCACTACTGCGTTGCCCTGATAATTTTCCTGTTCAAGTTCCTCTGTTTCAAATCTCAGGGAACGATACTCCAATTCACCGTAGCAATAGTCAAAGTATTCATCAATCATTCCCGTAAACACAATCTTGTTTGCAATATTTTTATATTCTTCTTTTTTTTCAAAGAAATCTTCGTTAAGTCTCACCTCAATGCCTTCAAGCATTTTCTCAATAATCTGTGTGTAGCCACCTACCGGGATTCCCTGATATTTATCATTAAAATAATTGTTGTCATAAGTAAATCTTACAGGCAAACGCTTAATAATAAAACTTGGCAACTGGTCGCAAGGTCTGCCCCACTGCTTACCTGTGTAACCTTTGATAAGTTTTTCGTAAATATCCTTACCTACCATTGAAATTGCCTGTTCTTCTAAATTCTTTGGCTCTGTAATTCCCGCTTCTTCTACCTGCTCTTTAATCTTCTTTCTCGCTTCATCCGGTGTAAAAACTCCCCACATTTTATTAAATGTATTCATATTAAATGGCAAGTTATATAATTCGTCCTTGTATCTTGCCACAGGCGAGTTGGTATATCTGTTAAATTCAGCAAACTGCTGTATGTAATCCCATACTTCTTTGTTATTAGTATGAAAAATATGTGCTCCATACCTGTGTACATTGATTCCATCAATATTTTCTGTATATATATTTCCTGCTATATGTGGTCTCTTATCAATTACTAATACTTTCTTTCCTGCTTTACTTGCTTCATGTGCAAAAATACTTCCAAAAAGTCCTGCACCTACTACTAAAAAATCGTACATATTTTAATCTCACTTTTCTAATTTTTAACTTATTATTTCTTATATGGAATAACAACCCATATTATTACAATTTTAACACGTATATAGGAACATTAAAAGGTCTTTTGTGGGAAAGAAAAGTCCTGCAAGTGTTCCATTTTTTTCAAAACACTTACAAGACTTTTTTCTATTATCTATTTCATTGTTAATTGTTCTATGATTACTTCCAAGTTCTTGTTTATGCCGACGGCATTAATATTACCATAAATCTGCTTAACAACTTCTATATTTTCTTCCAAATCGCCTGCTATTTCTTCTACAGTTTTTCCTTTTTTTATTTTCTTATATACCATTTCAATAAGTTTTCTACGTTCTCCAAATTCAATTCCCTGCACTTTGCCAATTTCTATGCCCTTTTCTTTACCAATCCCTTTGCCAACTTCAACGCCATCATTATACATGTTTTCTAATGTCTGCTTTTCGTTATACTCTGTCAAGAACATTCTAACCACCTCCGCCTTATTTTCCAGCAGAAATTCTCGCAACACATCTTCATTTATGCATTCGTCCACAGCCATTTTCACTGCTTCCTCTTCACTGTGACACCTGACAAAGTTAAAAGAAAATGCTCTAACGCCGTCGGTTCATAAAGGCAGCGTAGTCGGCTTTATAGAACCGCTACGAGCGTTTGGCAGCAGGAGCGTGCTTTCGTTAATTTGTCAGGTGGCACAGTGTGTGCTAATAAATAACAATTTCCTTCCATTACTCAAACTATTTCTTAAACTTACATTTTTTAGCCTTCGAGTATTTTCCATAAACTACTTTCTTGCCAACTTTCCTATAAGCTCTTACTTTTACATAATAAGTCTTTCCCGGTTTAATCTTTGACTTTATGTATTTGCGTTTGTTTTTCTTGATTTTCTTTACAACTTTGAATTTGCCTTTCTTGCCAATTCTAATTGCAATTTGATAACCTGTTACGCCTTTTAGTTTTTTCCACTTAATGCTAATTTTTCTCTTGAATTTGCCGTTGCTCTTTTTAGAGATTTTCTTCTTTAGTTTAAGTTTCTTAACCTTGGCAGGTCGTTTTATTTTTGTTGTAACAGATGTACCAGGTTTTGTTGTTTTTCCTGGAGCTGTTGTTACTTCGCCCGCTCCTGTTGTTTTACCTGGAGCTGTTGTTACTTCGCCTGTTCCTGTTGTAGTACCCGGCTTTGTTGTTTCACCATTTCCTGTTGTAGCAGGGTTACTTGTTGCCGGAATTTCTGTTGTTCCACTTGGTTTTGTTGTAACATCATCTGACTTATTTGTTGTCTCACCAGGCTTTGTTGTAACTTCACCAGACTTATCTGTTGTCTCACCAGGCTTTGTTGTTGGCTTTGGTGTTTCTGCCGGTTTTGTTGTCGCCGGCTGTGAATTTTTAAACTTTGCATAAAGTACAATATTTCCCAAAGTACCCTCGGCTATTTCTGAAATTTGTTGTGTGTAACTATCATCTAAATACCAGCCCTGGAATTTTTCACCGCCTACCGGGTTTGTAAGTTTAACTGCATTTCCATAAACATATGTTGATGGGTTGCTATGTGTAGCATTACCTAAACCATTATAGTCAATAGCATAAGTGTTTCTATCATAGTACACCTTTAATTCTAAACTGCCATCTTCTTTTACCACACCGAAAAGGCTACTCTTTTTAACATTTACTGTAAAGCCCTGTCCGTTGTTTTCCTGAACGTTATTATTTTCTACAACATTTTTCTTTGTAGCAACAACAGCTTCTCCCACAGTGCCTTCAACAGTTACCGCCATGTTTTTATTTTCAGTATATTCATTTTGGTCTTTATCCTGAACAAAATACTTCACGCTGTAATTTGCCTTTTTATTATTTGTTCCGGCATTTCCCAAATCTGATATTTGTGCCAAATTCCAATCAGTAAATTCTTTGTCATCAATGTTAAATCTGTAGATAACATAATCGCTTCCACTTACAGTTTCATTAGCAACTTTCTTAAACTCATTGCCTGATTTTTCCATAAAATATCCCGGGCAATTGCCGCCATTACTTGCAACAGCTTCGTTGTAAAACGCCTTTGCCTCTGCCTGTTTGCTAACAACCTTGTAGTAAAGTAACACTCTACCTGCATTGTCTTTTACAACAAAATTAAGTTTACCATCACTTCCTATGTATGCTCCTCTGTCTGTATTTGTAGAAGTTTTCTGGTCAATGTCATAATATAATCGCAGAATCAATTTTCCGTTAGGTAAAACAACACCTGTTGTAATTGAATTTTCATTAAGTTTGTATCCGTCATATGTTTTCTCAACTGCAGATACTTCCTTACCAACAATACTTGTCACTTTAACAGTATCTTCTTCCACAAGATTATATTCACTTCGGTCTTCACTCTGTTTATAGTATTCAACTGTAAAATCTGTAATTATGGACTCATCAACAAACTTGGCATATAACGTCAAATCGCCTGCGGTTGTTGGTGTAATTTCCGTAATTTCATTCTCATAATTAGAATCAGCAAACCAACCTTCGAATTTATAACCTGCTTTTGTAGGATTTACTAACTTAATGCTACTACCATATCGGTAGTTAGTTGGATTACCACCGTATGCATTCTGTCCAGCAGCCCCTGGCTGTGCATTTGTAAATACACCACCGTTTAGAACATAACTTATAGTGTAGTTGTTACGCTTATAGTAAGCTTTCACCACTGATGAATTATCTTCCTTTACAGCTGTAGTAAGAACATTACCTTTGTTACTACTGTCAAAATTAAAACCTGTAATATTCTGTGGCTGATATGTATAGCTTGTTTCTCCTTCTTTTACACTAACCTGACTTGAAGTCATGTCGTAGCCATTACCTGCATAATTTTCTAAATAATTTTCTACTGTTACTTTTGTTGTGTTTCCAAGTAACTCACTATCATCAATATTTGGATTAGCTCCATCACCTGTCTTCTTGCCTACATAACTTGAGTTAGCCGGAACATCTACATATGTATCATCTGTAAAATAAACTCTCTTCACCTGATCTGTGTGATTCTCTGCAACGTAAGTTTTCTTACCGTCCTTGCTTAAAACCAATGAAAGAGGATCGCTACCTGTAATAGAAAAATCCTGATTTCCATATTTCTGAAGTGATGTTATATATGACAATGTATGAGCCCTTGACTCACCGTTTTCAACCTTTCCAGTATCACTTTGATCCCAACGTGCCAACGCACCATCCGGATCATAATAGGCATAATATTCTGCAATTACATCCTGATTTGTTTTAGGATCTATAAGCATGTCTTTTTTTCCGTAATTTGTACAAATCTGGTTTTTATTTGCCACAAAATGCTTCCACTGCTTACTGTTCTCATCTATGCTGTCCACAACATTTTTTACTTTATCCTTGTATTTTCCCATATAAAGAGTTGCCCCTGAAATAGGAAGCATGGTAATTGTTGTTACTTCAATGGAATTTTCTGTCCACCAAGCTGTGTGATCATAACGACCGCCAAACAATCTTGTAACTGTCTGAATATTGCAATTATCTTTGTCTTCGTATTTATCTGTAAAAATTTCATCATGTACATCATAGTAGTAGTCCTCAATTGCTGCCACTTCTGTTGTATACATATAAATACCTGCATCTCGAACTTCTTTATCGCCAACAGCCTCGCCCCAAAGAATTAATGATGCCCAGGCATTAACAGATTCAGACGAAGACTCCTGATTGTTTCCACCTGCCAGTCCACCCTTCTTGTCTACTAATTCACCATTCTCATCATATTCATAATTGGCAACGCCTGATGCCCATGAATGACCTTCGTAAATGTCAAAGTTTCTAAGGAATGGATATCTTGTAGAACTGTTTTGGTTGTAGCCCTTACCATCACGATGAACATTGGCAATATCACCAATCATCTCGTAAACCATGCCACCCCATTCTTTTGCCCATTCGGGCTTTTCCATGGCAACTGCTGCAGCTGCTTTAATCCAATATCCGTAATGGAAATGGTGGTCATTTACCTGTTTGTCAGAATCATAAGATGAAGGATACCCAATTAAAGTACCGTAATTCTTGTCATAGTAAAAATAATCGTCTTTATAATTTCCGCTAATATATCCCTGATACGGATCAAACCAAAATTCAAGGTAATCTTTTACTCCATCAACCATTTCATCTGTAATAGTCTTCATGTCAGCATCATCGTTATCAAGCTGACCTGAAAGCCATATTGCATCTGCCATAGTGTTAAGATTCTTTCCAACCCAATATGTATCATATCCACCATACTGACCTTCTAAATAGCAAATCCACTTTGGATCATCTTTTTTCTTTCTATAGTCGTATAAATAACCAAGCTGTTCCTTGATTTTGCCAACTGTTTCCTCATCAGTTGTTGTTGGAAGTGTTGACAAAATTCCGTTGTACTGCATCTGAGTTACATAACTTGAACCTACAACAGTTTTCATTGTTCCACGAATTGTGTTGTAAGTGTATTTTGTAAAGTCAGCTTCAGTATAACGCCACTGGTGTGGATAAAGTGCCATAATTGTGTCTCCACCTACAGCTCCTGTTTCCATATTCTTAGTTGTTACGTTATATTTTGTTACAACCTTGGCTGAATTATTAAGATATTCCCACTGTACCTTTGTATCCGTAATAAAATTAAAAGCATACTTTTCATATAATGAAAAAGCCTCGTTGCTTCCATCCGGTAGAATTGCCACAGACATATAGTTTTTGCCTGCTGGTAACTTCGCTGTAAGTTTTCCACCTGCATTAGTCCATGTAGTTCCTGAAGGTGCGCTTAACATATAGTAATGTGTCTTACCGTCTTTTTTGTTCTTAAGACTTACACCAATAATATTTGAAGCTGTTGTGTTCTTTACTATAGCTAAATCTGTTGCGCCTGCACCAAGTGAAATTGTTGGTGACATATTATCAAAAGTATAGTATGCATAAGGAGTTCCCTTGGCAATAATCGCTCTCATGGAACTGCTGCCTGCCTTGTTTGCCATTACAATCTCGTAACTCCAGTCTGTAGTTTTATCAACGCTTGCATCTTTTGCACTAAAGCCATCTCCACCTACTACAAGTTCTACTGTGTCATCTTCTAACAAGCTTTCTACTGTTGGCTCTCCGTCAACATAGGAAGTGCTATCAACTACTGCCGGTGATGCCATCTGCATTCCGTTACTTGCTGCTCTGTAAGCAAGTGGATGTGCATAAAGCGACTCTGAATATTGATCAAAAACAACTGAGCTTGCCCAATCGTTTGTTGGCACTGTTCCAACTGTTTCTTTATAATTGTCGGTTAAATAAACCTTTGATGGTGGAAGCGAATCTTTTCTATCAGTCCAAGTTTGTCCCCAATCTTCTGTCCTTACACCAAAAGCCTCTGTTTTGTATCCGCCACTATCAACCATCACATTAACAGAATCATCTGTAAAATCTGCTGCTGATACGTTTATTATTGGTACACTAGTTGCCAACATTGTAATAGAACAACATAGCGCCAATGATTTTTTTAAAAGTCCTTTCTTCATTTTGTCTCCTTTTTTGTTTAATATTTTAATGTGCCTATAATTTCTATTTTACACTCTAATGTCTTTAACTGTATATATATATTAAATCTCTTTTTTACAATTTGTTAGTGCAATTATTTTATTTTCAGTGTTTATTTTAGCGAAAAAAGCACAAAATCTTTTGACCTTGTGCTTTTCTATGTTTATTGTAATTAATATTTGAATTCTTATCTTCCAAATCAACTCACTAAATATTCTAGTCTCTCTGGAAAATATCTCTTGTATAAACTTTTTCCTTAACATCATCTAAACAACTATCGTATCTGTTTGCAATAATTGCCTGACTCATTTCCTTGAACTTATCTAAGTCATTTACAACTTCGCTTCCAAAGAATGTATCACCATCTTCTAAAGTTGGCTCGTAAATAACAACCTTAGCGCCCTTAGCCTTAACTCTCTTCATAACACCCTGAATTGAGCTCTGTCTAAAGTTGTCACTATTACTCTTCATTGTTAAACGATAAACACCAATTACAACATTCTTTTCTTTTGAATCATCGTAATCATAATCACTGCTGTAATCATAGTAGCCTGCCATCTGAAGAACTCTGTCTGCAATGTAGCTCTTTCTTGTTCTGTTGCTTTCTACTATGGCTTCGATTAAGTTTTCAGGTACGTCAGCATAGTTTGCTAATAACTGCTTTGTATCCTTTGGCAAACAATAACCGCCATATCCGAAACTTGGGTTATTATAATGTGTTCCAATTCTTGGATCTAAACATACACCATCAATAATTTCCTGTGTGTTTAAGCCCTTTGACTCTGCATATGTGTCTAATTCATTAAAATAAGCAACACGTAATGCTAAATATGTGTTTGCAAAAAGTTTTACAGCTTCCGCTTCTGTGAATCCCATAAATAATGTATCAATATCTTCCTTGATTGCACCTTCCTGTAATAACTTTGCAAAAGTATGAGCAGCTTCTACTAGCTTATCATTGTTAAAATCTGTTCCTACAATAATTCTGCTAGGATATAGATTGTCATACAAAGCCTTGCTTTCTCTTAAAAATTCAGGGCTGAAAATAATATTTTCGCTACCTGTTTTTTCTCTGATACTCTTTGTATATCCTACAGGAATTGTTGATTTAATAATCATGATTGCTTCAGGATTATATTCCATTACTAAATCAATTACCGCTTCAACTGCTGATGTATCAAAATGCTGTGTCTTGCTGTCATAGTTAGTTGGTGCTGCAATAACAACAAAATCTGCATCTTCGTAAGCTGCCTTTGCGTCTAATGTTGCTGTAAGGTTTAAATCCTTTTCAGCCAAATATTTTTCAATATAATCATCCTGTATAGGTGACTTCTTATTATTAATAAGTTCAACCTTTTCAGGAATAATATCAACAGCAGTTACCTGATGATGCTGTGATAATAAAGTAGCAATTGATAATCCAACATAACCTGTTCCTGCTACCGCAATCTTCAAATCCTTAAATTCTCTCATTGTTCTACCTCACTTGTTTTTAACTTATGATTTTGGTGTCAAACAACTAAATCCTAATCACACCAATTATTCATTATGTGTAATCAGACTTCATGACACTGCAATCAAATTATAAATTCGTTTTGATATTTTAAATTTAACAAAGTTAAATGCATAGACCCTTTAACCTTCTTAATATAACACAAATACATAATCATATAAAGAGAAATTATTTAATGACATGTACACCTATTGTCGTACATTTTCCTATAATACTCCCTGTATTCTCCTGAAATAATTGTTTTCCGCCATTCTTTGTTATCAAGATACCACTGAATTGTTTTCTTGATTCCGTCGGCAAATTTTGTTTCAGGTAACCAGTCACAATAATGTTAATTGTCTATCTTCCTAATTTTCTTCCTTTCATTGTCTTCTGTCTAAAACTTACATAGAACCTTTTCTGCTAACAATAGAAACAACAGTTTTCAACAATATTCTTATGTCTAAACCAGGTGTCCAGTTTTTTATGTATTCCGTATCCAATCTTACGACTTCCTCAAAATCCGTAATATTACTTCTACCGCTTGTCTGCCACATACCGGTAATACCCGGTTTTATTGACAATCTGGCCCTATGATGAAGTTCATATTTTTCCCACTCATCAACAGTCGGCGGTCTTGTCCCAACCAATGACATGTCACCTTTTAAAACATTAATAAACTGTGGAAATTCATCTAAACTTGTTCTTCTTATAAAATCTCCAATTCCTGTTTTTTTCTCACCATTAGGCATTATTTTATTGCCAATGATTCTCTCATCAAAATCTAATTTAAACATCATACCGTCTTTTATACGGTTCTTTTCCATAAGTTCTTTCTTTCGTTCTTCCGCATCTCTGTACATACTTCTAAATTTGTACATCTTAAATCTTTTTCCATTTTTTCCGATTCTTTCCTGCTTGAAAAATATTGGGCCCGGTGAACTGATAAAAATAGCCGGAGCTATAAAAACAAATAATACTCCCGTAAAAAAAGTTCCGACTAACCCACCAACTATATCCAACATTCTCTTAAGAAATGCTTGTTTTGCTGTTACATAATTTATAGTAGTTGTCATAACAGCATAGTCGCCCATTCGTTCAAAAATTTGCTTACTTCCAATGGTTTCGAATTCCTGTGCTATCCCTAAGTGTACCACAACACCTGTTTCTACTAACTTTTCCAAAAAATCATGAGCTTGTATTTCAGGTATATCTATTTTTACAAAAACCTCATCTACCCACTCTCTGCAAACGTACTTTAGTACATCATCATAATCTGCCACAACCGGGATTCCTGAAATTACATCGCCCTCTCTTTTTTCATCAATTATTGCCACACCGTTAATGTTATAACCTGCATAATTATTCTTCTTCATTTTAGTCACAACATCTTCTGCAATACCATTATTCGTTATAATTAAAAGTGTTCTGTTATTTATATCCAAACTGTATTTTTTTAATATCTGTTTCCATATAATTCTTTGCACATATGAAATAAATGCGTACAACGGCGTTGTCATAAAAATAACTATTCGTGAAAACTGTGTGCTTTCTTTCAAGCTAAAAATAAACAACACTGCAACTAGCATTATTAATATTGAATGTTTTAGTGTTACTGCAAATTCCTGATAATAGCCACGTTTTAGAACGTCTTGAAAAGTCTCAAAAATATATATAATAGCTATATCTGCCACTTCAATAAATATTGCCAAATTGCGATAATCCATATCCAAATACGGATTTTGAAACCCATGTCTTATTATGTATGACAAAATAAATGCCACCTGCAAACACAACATATCTATTATCATAAAATCCAAGTGCTTCATCCAACCTTGTCTATATTTTCTGTACATTTTCTTCTCCTATGTATTCCTGCACTTACAAATTTTATTTGTCTGTTTTTCTTTTATAATTTGATTTAGTTCCCCCGAAAATCTTAATTCACAATTTGTATGTTTTCATTACATTATGATTTTCTATTAATTATCATTATATTCCGTTTCATCTATTCTCCTTTATTTTACACTAATACAAATATTGTGTAAATGAGATAATATTATATTGCTTTTTATATTTATTTTTTTATTGAGTTTTTTGTAATCCCTATTTATTTTCTTTTGTAAAATTCTTATTTTTTACCTATTTGTAAACTTTTGTGACTTAAATGTTAAATGTCCCGCTCTCACCTTGCCTTTATGAAAAAAGGGGGATAATATTAATATTAGTCTATAGAATATTAAATTCAGTTTGTGTTTTTAATTATAGGTTTTGCACTTTTAATTAGGACCTAAGGAATTTATTTTTTATTTTTACAATTTAATAATTTAAATTTAGATTGGAGATTTTAGTATGAATTGGCGAGACAAATTCACAAATTTTATGTATGGGAGATATGGAGTTGATCAACTTTCTAGATTTATGTTAGTAGTTATTTTTATTTTATGCGTATTGTCATTATTCATCAAAGGTAGTTTTATGAGCCTTCTTATTTTGGTTTTAATTATTCTTACTTACTATAGAATGTTTTCCAAAAACATTTACAAGAGAGCGGCAGAAAACGAGAAGTATTTAAAGTTCATTGGCAAATTTAAGCGTAACGGCAATGGTTACAATGGTGGATATCAAAACAACTACGGTAATTATCAAAACAATTATGGCGGAGGCTACACTGGAAGTCGTGCTAACACACAGGATAGAAAAAACTACAAATATTTTAAATGTCCTACTTGTTCTCAGAAAATCAGAATACCAAGAGGACATGGCAAAATTGAAATTCGCTGTCCAAAGTGCAGCACTAAATTTATTAGAAGAAGCTAGGGAGCTTTCCATTTGCATGCCAATTGGCAGAGTTTTACATTTGATTATTGGGAAGTTTTCCAAAGGAGTTTTATGTTCGGATACGTTGTTATTAACAAACCTGAATTGAAATTTAAAGAGTTCGATGTTTACAAAGGCTACTATTGTGGTCTTTGTCATTGTTTAAAGGAGCGTTACGGCATTACAGGTCAGGTGACTTTAACTTATGACATGACATTTCTGTCGTTACTTCTTACCAGTCTGTACGAAGCCCCTGTTACAGAAGAACACCATCGTTGTATTTCTCATCCACAGGGGAAACACCTGATGCTTAGCAGTTCTTACACTGACTATGTAGCAGATATGAATGTGGTTCTTGCTTATTTTAAAGCAAGAGATGATTGGCATGATGACAAAAATATTATTAAGTTAGCTTTTTCTTCTATTCTAAAGAGAAAATGCAAATCATTTTCCAAGAAAAATTCAAGGGCTGACTCAAGAATCGGAAGTGTTTCTAGCACTGCGTCAAATTTCGGTAGCGAGAGTATTTCCGGGACTGAATTTGATACCCAGATTGAATCTGATTTTTGTGATAAATCCGAATCAATTCTATATAAGGAAAAAGTTGAATTGATTTCCCGGTATTTAGATGAGCTTCAGCAGTATGAGGAAACTGGGGAAACTAATATTGACTTAGTTGCAGGTTCTTTTGGGAAAATCATGAGCGTTTTGTTTACGCCGAAAGATGACCAATGGGCTCCTATTCTTAGCCGAATGGGATTTTTCCTTGGAAAGTTTATTTACATACTGGATGCTTACAAGGATTTGGAAAAAGATTTGAAAAAAGGCAGTTACAATCCTTTTAAAAATATTTGCAAGGATGAGGATTTTGATGATAGAATAAAGCAGATGCTGACCATGATGATGGCAGCTTGTTCAAAAGAATTTGAATTTTTACCAATATTAGATAATGCTAATATTTTAAGAAATATATTATACGCGGGAGTTTGGACAAAGTATTATGAGTGATCCATATAAGGTTCTTGGCATTGACAGAAGTGCCACAGACGATGAAGTAAAAAAGGCATATAGAGAAAAAAGTAGAAAATATCATCCTGATGCTAATATTAATAATCCTAATAAGGATAAGGCGGAAGAGATGTTTAAGTTAGTTCAGCAGGCATACGACCAGATTATGAACGAGCGTAAGTACGGTTCTTCCGGCAGTGGTTACGGACAAAGTGCCGGCGGCTATGGTCAGGGTTACGGTTCTGGCGGTTACGGAAGTTACGGTCAGGGCAGTTCAAGTGGCTATGGAAGTTATGGTCAGGGCGGTGCCTATGACGATCCTTTTGGTGGTTTTGGACCTTTCGGAAGTTTCTTTGGTGGCTACAGTTCAAATGGTGGCAATGGCTACGGAGGTGCTAATGCGTCTAATCAGGACCCTCATTACACTGCCGCATCAAACTACATTAACACTGGTCATTTTCAGGAAGCGCTCAATGTACTTGGTTCAATTGAAGACCGTTCAGCATACTGGTACTTCCTAAGCGCTGTTGCAAACAACGGTGTTGGAAATAATGTTCTTGCCCTTGATTTTGCAAAAACTGCAGTTCAGATGGAACCGGGAAACAGTACATATCAGCGCCTTGTACAAGCTCTTGAAAGTGGTGGCGACTGGTACGCAGGCAGACAACAGGAATTCGGTGGCACAGGTGCTACAATTTGTAGCGACCCATGTACAACACTTTGCATTATGAGTCTTTGTTGCAGATGTTAATTATATAGAGAGAGAATTAATAAACCTCAAATATAAGTTTTTACACTTTATATTTGAGGTTTTTATTATCTGTTAATTTTATCGCTTATCTCTTCTACTTATTCACTTTTACCCTTTTAACTGCTGACCATTTACCAACATTTTTTCCATTAACACCTCTTACTCTAAAATAATAAGTCTTTTTCTTTTTTAGCTTGCTTATGTTAGCTTTAGTCTTTGCAGTGGTAATTGTTTTCGTTTTGTACTTTTTATTGTTTGCAAATTTTTTGTTTAAAGAATACTGTAACTGATATTTCTTGGCATTATTTACCTTGCCCCAAGTAACACTTACAGCTTTCTTTTTATTGTTTTTTGCTGTTTTGATTTTAGCTGTTCCAATTTTCTTTACTGTAGGTGCTGTTTTAGTATCTCCTGTAATAGCGAGTTTTTCCAAACCTACACTATAATTATATGAATAATATTCCCCTTCTATTTTTTGTTCAAAATCGTCTGGAAGTTTCAACAATTGTACCTTACCCTCCACCGGAGTTGCAACCTTGCCTAATATACTGTCATCTTTCACTGTATAAATAGTATATTTTTGGATTCCGGCGGGATTCTCATCATTAATATATGTTACGGTGTATACCCCATAATCCTTTCCGTCAGCTGTGCTATGATACATTGATAAATAAGTTTCTCTAAATGTATCCATTATTATGACCTCATTAAATTTTGCACCCTGACCGTTTTCAACCACTCTCGTATATCCATTATTTTCAGGTTTTATGCTACTTTGTGTTTCTATAGGTTTTGCAACCCATACAATATTTCCCTCTTCTATGCTTTCATCCTGAAGCATTTCATACATTTGATATTCGCCTGTTTCTTCGCCCATGTTGTCATACTTGGCATTTCCACCATAGTACCTGTCGTCTTTTTCAAATTTAGCAAGTTGATATCTGTCTTCTGTTCTATAGGCTTTAACTGATACAGGAATCTGGTACTTTTCTTTTACCTGTTTAACATTAACCTTGGCAGATGTTTTTCCCTTTATGGCTATGGCTTTTGCCGGTTCACCATTTGAAGCTGATACGGTTTCAATTACCGGAGCTCCTTTTTGCGAATACGCTTCAAGATTTACGCTCTTTTCAATTGTAAGTAAACCTTTTGTACCCTCAGCATACATAGAAATAGCTGACTTCTGCTTTTTGTTTTTGTTTATGATTAATTTGCCATTTCCTGAAATTGTTAAATTTCCACCATATCCATCACCCCAAATTAAAATGGCTCTTAACTGATTTTCACCTTTAACCACAACTTTAAAATCATCGCCCATAACGTTTGTAACAAGATTATATGCCTGCATTTTAACGTTGTTTAATGTTAAAGTATTTGTTTTTTTATCATAAGTTACTCCGTTTACTTTTTCTACTTTATCCTGTGAAAAATTTGAAAAAATATATTTTGAAGTACTTTCTGAAAATAGTCCAACATACGCCGGTGGATATTCATCACTGCATGGGCCATTTGCTCCCAAAACCATTTGTGGCATTATCGTAATAATTAATGCTACTGTCATAAAAAAACTTAAAATTTTACTTTTCATATACATTCTCCTTTCTGCTCACACAAATCTTACTTCAGACAAAATCCTGTCTTATGAAAATCCTGCCTTATGAAAATCCTGCCTTATGAAAATCCTGCCTTATGATAAAGTCCTAGCTTGCAATTAGATTGTGCCTACAACATGATTTTGTCTTACAATAAATTTCTAAAAACCATTGTTGTATTTTATGTATATGCTATATTATTTTTTCCAACTTTTTTAGTTTACATTTGTCTCATTCTTTTATTTTTGCTTAAAAACAACGATGTCGCTTACGACATTCTACTCACCAATCAGGTATTGCCATACAACTACTTTCTTATCTCACCAAGGTTCATCCCTAGCGGAACGTTTTTCTGTTAAAAACACTTTTAGTTCTTTTGAATGTTTTTTGTTTTTCTGTAGTTTTTCTATTTTATTTTGTTATTCTGTATTTTTTTCTATTATTCATGCTTTAATTCCTAATTTTTATGTACTGTTTTCCATTGTCTATTCACTGTTTTTTGTTTTAGGAGAGCTTTACGGTTTTTACACCCCTTTCGATGTTTTCTACAACAAAGGGGTGGATTTACCGGCTTTTTCTTTTCTTGCTTCTTCGCAACCTGCCGATTTTTCCACCCCTTTTAATATTTCTTCTTTAAAATGAGTGAAAATATTAGTGAATTACACTTTATACACTCTATTTCACCTACATTTTCCATATAGCTTGATAGTACATATAACTACATACTTTCTAAGTATTACATATAACTGCCCACTACTTCCTACAATTCTCTACTTCGTGCCAACATCCTAACAAGTCTCACTCACGCAAGTTTCCAACAATTCTTTATTGCCCAACATCCTAACAAGTCTCACTCATGCAAGTTTCCAACAATTCTTTATTGCCCAACATCCTAACAAGTCTCTACTGTACGCCGGCTTCCAGCAAGCCTTTGCTGTCGCCAAATCGTCCTTCGTCTGTGCTTTCTCCAAGTACCACGCTAAGGCACTGATTGTCACCTTTCTTTGCAACAGACACAAGACACTTTCCTGCACTGTCAGTGGTTCCTGTTTTCATTCCCTGGCAATATTCATAATAATAATTGCCACTTTTTAGAAGCAGTTGGTTTGTACTTGTCCATGTTTTGCCTAAAGTTTCTGATGTGAAGCTTGACTTCTCACATATACTGGCAATTGTTTCGTTACTGTACGCTTCCATTGCAATCTTCGACAAATCACTTGCTGACGTATACTGACCTTCTGCGTCATATCCGTCAGGTGTTGCAAAATGTGTATTTTCAAGATTCATATCACGCACATTTTTATTCATTTCAAGAACAAAACGCTCCACACATTGAGAAGGTGTAAAAGTTTTTCCTTCGTTTGCAATGTTGTCTTCAAAAATTGCTTTTCCCGTGGCGTTTGCCAAAATATACGCAGCATCATTTCCTGACGCAAGTAGCATTCCGTTAAGAAGTTCCTCTACTGTAACTACCTGCCCTTTTGCAAAACCTGCTTTACTTGAATCTGCTGCAATCATATATACTTCGTCACCAATCGTTACAACATCATTTAAATTCAAAGTCTGAAGCACTGTAAGTGCCGTCATTAATTTAGTTGTGCTAGCAGGTGCTCTTCTCTCATCTGCATTCTTTTGATACAAAATATCTTTACTTTTCACATCAACCAATATTGCCGACTTAGCACCCACTGTCTTATTTATTTCCTGGTTGCTTTCTTTATACTCTATTGGTTTCAGGCTGTAATCTGTCCATGGATTTTTTTCGCTAATCACATAATTATCGTGAATAAAATCCCTAACAACTGCTTCACTTTGCACCGCAGTTTTGGCCGGACCTATTGTTTTTGTTTTTTCTTCGCTGTTTACTCCAAAAAATACAATTCCAGTGCTTAAAAGCACTACAAGAATTGCACTAAGCAAACATCTTATTTGAGCTTTCATTAAATCACTCCTTCGTTTTTCCTTTCAGTATAATTACTTGTTTACATTAACTATATAATATCAATTATTTAATTAAATTACTAAAAAATTTAATGCAATTTAGGGATGCTCCTTGCCTACTCATCTATAATGGTAGAATTAATAACAAAATTTCTTAAAGGCTATTCAACCCGAAAGATGGAACCTAGTTCCGATTTTATCTACAATAGTAGAAATTCTTAAAGGTTATTCAACACATATGCTGTCCATCTTAAGCACATTCTATCTACAATAGTAGAAATTCTTAAAGGTTATTCAACATTCTAAAAAATATAAAGCAGACGAGTGATCTACAATAGTAGAAATTCCCCCTGCATTACTTTCACTTCTAATATAAATCATCTGACGTAAAAATATGGTGTTTAAATGAAATATTTTCCCACTGCACTTCTGCCGTAACAGTATTGTCACTTTTCCACTTTTTATACATTTCGTCTGGTAATTTTTTGTCATTAAAAGACATAAGGTTTTCAACCTTGTCGGCAATTTCTTTTTTCTCGAAAACCTTCTTTAGTCTGCTTTTGCTAATTCCGATTTTTGAAAGTAACTCACCATTTGTCTCCGTGTAGTAATTTGAAAGTTTTATGTCAATCTGGTCGCTTTCTTCCTGAGACAATGTAACTGCATACTCATCCCTTAATGCATACATACATTCCCGCCTGCAAATATCATCAAGAACTGTGCTTTTTACAAGATTTTCCATTGAAACGCCTTTGCTTGTCTTCTTGTTCCAATTTAAATCTTTACCCTTTGTTAAGTAGTATGTTTCGTAAGTTCCCTGGGCTGTATACGCGTAGTATTTAGCTTCATCTAAATATACCTTGATTTTCCCTGCGTGTATGGCAACTGTTTTATCATCTGTTTTTGTAGATGACTCCTGCTCACTTTTGCTACTTGAACTTCCACACCCGGAAAGTGTTAGAACCATGGCTACCACCATGAAAACTAAACATATTTTCTTTATTTTACCTAAAACTCTCAATTTAATCTCCTTGTACTTTCGTTTCCTATCTTATTGTAGCACAGAAAGTGTGTTCTCTACTCTCTCTGCGTTTTTCTTTTTTATCTTACCCGAACACAAAAGTGTTCCCACTTTCCTATCTGCGTTTTTCTTTTTTATTTTATCTCAACGTGGAAAGTGCCTCCACCAATTTCTTTGCGCTTTCAATTACTGTGCTGTTGTCGTTTGACTTTGGTACGTACTCAAAAGTTAATTTTTCAGGAACAAATTTTAGTCTGCCCTTGTATTCTCTCACCAAAAGTGGAATTCTTGTTGAGTCGATTTTTGCATGATTCCACATTGTTAATTTTATTAATTTTTTGTTGCCTGAAATTTCAGTCACAAAAGCTTTGTGGGCTGCTGCCTTTAAGAGTACAATCTGTAAAAGATTCTCAACCTGATTTGGTATGTCGCCAAATCTGTCAATTAATTCATCCTGCATATCTTCGTATTCTTCCAAAGTTTCAATACCGGCAATACGTTTGTAAACGTCCATTTTTATTGATTCATTCTTAATGTATGATGCCGGCACATATGCGTCGCAAACCAAATCAACTTTTGTTTCAAAGTCATCATTTACTTCGTTGCCCTTTAAAGTTTCAATTGCCTGATTCAGCATTTTGCAATAAAGGTCATATCCTACAGCTTCCATGTGACCACTTTGTTTTGCCCCAAGCAAGTTGCCTGTACCACGAATTTCCAAATCTCTCATAGCAATTTTCACACCGGAACCTAACTCTGTAAAATCCCTTATGGCTCCCAAACGTTTTTCAGCCACTTCTGTAAGCATCTTGTTTCTATTATACATTAAAAATGCGTAAGCCATACGGTTAGATCTTCCAACACGCCCTCTAAGCTGATAAAGCTGTGACAGACCCATACGCTCTGCCCCATGAATAATCATTGTGTTGGCATTTGGAATATCAAGTCCCGTTTCAATAATCGTTGTACTTACAAGCACATCAATGTCACCATTTACAAAATTATACATGATTTCTTCAAGCTGTCTCTCGCCCATTTGTCCATGAGCAAAAGCCACATTTGCATCAGGCACCAGACTCTGCACTCTGCCTGCCATATCTGCAATGTCCTGCACTCTGTTGTAAACAAAATACACCTGACCGCCTCTTGCAAGCTCCCTGTTAATGGCATCCCTCACGATTTCGTCATTATATTCCATAACAAAAGTCTGAATCGGCATTCTTTCTTGAGGTGGCTCTTCCATAACGCACATATCACGAATTCCAATTAAACTCATATGAAGAGTTCTTGGAATTGGTGTCGCCGTTAAAGTCATTACGTCTACATTATTTTTTAATTCTTTAATTTGTTCTTTATGTTTTACTCCAAATCGTTGTTCCTCATCAATAATTAAAAGTCCCAAATCTTTGAATTTTACGTCTTTTGATAAAAGTCTGTGGGTACCAATTACTATGTCCACATATCCTTTTTTCAAATCTTTAATTGTGTTGTCTATATTTGATTTTGTTCTAAATCTGGAAAGCATTTCAACTCTCACAGGGAAATCCTTGAATCTCTGTTTAAAAGTCTTGTAATGCTGCTGCGCAAGAACTGTTGTTGGCACAAGATAAGCAACCTGTTTGTTGTCCTGAACCGCCTTAAAAGCCGCACGTATTGCAACTTCTGTTTTCCCAAAACCTACGTCTCCGCAAATCAGTCGATCCATAATCTTGTTGCTTTCCATGTCTTTTTTTACATCGTTAATTGCAGTTAGCTGGTCGTCAGTTTCCTCAAATGGGAACATTTCCTCAAATTCCTTCTGCCATTCTGTATCAGGAGAAAACTGATAGCCTGTTCCGTTCTGTCTGATTGCGTAAAGCTGCACCAGTTCCTTTGCAATATCTGCAACGGCACGTTTAACCTTGCCTTTTGTTTTACGCCACTCCTGTCCACCAAGCTTGTTTAACTTTGGTGGTTTAGCTTCACTATCAGCATACTTTTGAATCATATCAAGCTGAGTTGCCAAAACATAAAGATTGCTGCCTCCTGCATATTCTATTTTAATATAGTCCTTTACCACATGGTCAACTTCTACTTTTTCAATTCCCTTATAAATTCCCAAACCGTGATTTTCGTGTACAACGTAATCTCCAATATTCAGGTCCGCAAAACTTGAAATAGTTGTTCCTGAATAGCCGTGTTTTTTTCTTTTACGTTTCTTCTTTTCCCCAAAAATATCTGTGTCAGAAATTGCCACAAATTTTATCATTGGGTAGGTAAAACCTTTTCGAAGGGAGCCTTTTACAATCATCACCTGGCCCGGCTGAACTTCTCTTTCGTTATCACTTTCAAAGAAAGCACTAATCTGAAAATCCCTTAAATCCTGGGCAAGTCTTTTCCCTCTTGTAGCTGATGATGTGACAAGTAACACAGAATATTTCTGTTTCTTATATTTTTTCAAGTCCTCCACAAGCATTTCAAACTGGCTGTTATATGGGCTGATGTTTCGCGCATCCACATCAACAAACTCTTCCACATTAAAGCCTTTTACTTTTTGAGCTATAGTTGTAAAAAGGACTTTTTGTTGGTCATTTATTCTATTTAAAATATAATTTTTGTCCCACAAAATGTCTGTCTGACCTGAAAGCACATACCCTTTAAGCAGTCTGTGGCTCATGCTTTCCTTAAATTCAGTTTCCACAACTCTTAACTGTTCTTCCACCCTTGCTGGTTCATCTATAAAAAATATAGGCTCATCGAAGTAATCCATAAGGCTCACCAAATTCTCACAAAAATAGTTTACATAACTATCAATTGCCACGCTATATGGATTAATATCCATATTTGTCAAAAACTCACCAACTGTATTTTTTAAATTATTAGCTTCCTCTGTGTTAAATTCTTCTCTAAATTTCTTTTCAGATTTCTCTAATTCTTTTTTAATTTTGGCAATGCCTTCCTCAATTGTTTTTTTATCAAGGAAATATTCGCTTGCCGGATAAATTTTCACACTTTCTATATTTTCAATTGAGCGCTGACTTTCCACGTCAAAGCTTTTGATAATGTCAACTTCGTCATCCCAAAAGTCAATTCTGTAAGGTGTCTCGTCTGTTAAAGTGTAAATATCCAAAATGCTACCACGAATTGCGAACTGTCCCGGGCTATCGATTTGTGTTACTGCCTGATAGCCCATCACGGCAAGTTTTGTTTTCAGGGCATCCATTTCCACAATGCTACCCTCGCCAATTTCAATATAATTATCCCTTATCTTTTCCAATGGTTGTATTTTATCAAGAAAAGCATCTACCGTAACTATCACCGTAAAAGGCTTGTTCTCCACAACCTTCTGGATAAACTCTAATCTCTGCTGGAGTATATAGCTTCCATGCACATCAGCGCTAAAGAAAATCAAATCCTTTGCCGGATACATTACAACATCATCTGTAAAACCTTTCATATCATCGTACAGTTCTTTAGCTTTTATGGCACTAAAAGTAACAATGACTTTCTGCTTGTAGCCATTGCTTAATCCGTTAATAAAATGAGCCAGCTGGGAATCTCCGCACCCTGTCACCTGACAGGATTTCTTCCTGGATAAGCAGTCCCTGACCTGCTCATATTCATTTAATTTTTCTAGTGAATAATCAAAATAATTCATACTATATACCGAGCCTCATTAACTTGCTTTCTACATTGCCTATTTATTGTGCCACACTTCTTGTGTTGCATATTTTAATGTATCTTCTCCACTACTATTTAACCAATATATTTTCTGCACGTATTTCATCAAAAATATTCTAATTAAATTTGTTCATGGCTGTTTGTACATCATACATAACAATAACTTCTGAAGCTGATGCAGCATTTCTTACAGCATCGTCAACTATTTCTCTTTCACCCTTTGAAAATTTTCCTAAAACATGTTTTACAAGGTCACCTTGATTAGCCCCAACTCCAACTTTGATTCTTGTGAACTGATCTGTGCCTGCATGAGCAATTATGCTCTTCAAACCATTATGACCGCCAGCGCTTCCTTTGGCACGAATACGAATCTTGCCTGTTGGTAAACTAATATCATCTGCGATTACTATTATGTTTTTTGTTGGATCTAACTTGTAGAAATCCATTACAGCCCTAACAGACTCCCCACTTAAATTCATATATGTTTGAGGTTTCACAAGTATAACCTTTTCGCTTCCAATTTGTCCAACACCACATAATGCCTTATGTCTTTTTGTATTAACCTGCACTCCCATTTGGCTGGCAAGTTCATCTATTACGTCAAAACCAATATTGTGTCTTGTTTTGTCATATTTCTTTTCCGGGTTTCCCAGACCTATAATTGCATACATATTAATTCCATTCCTTTTCGTTGTCTAAATTATAATTATACCATTATAAAGGCCTAAATTCAATTTAAGAGATTTAATGATGTGTATATTATAGATATTATGACTCTATATTTTTTATGTTCTTGCCTTATTCGTATCTTACGACTTCTATCTGTCTTCTCTCATATTTCCCCCTTGTGGCATCACTTTTCGCTTTCTAGGCTTGTAATGGGATGCCCTTTCCTTGTTTCTACTTGATATAGATGGATGAATTTTTTCTATTCTTATACATCTACAACTAAAAAACAGCCCATGACATACTCAAACTTCAAGTTTAACTCTAAACCTGTCCTTTAAGTCTATCATAAGCTGTTTCTATATTATTATTTCAAATGATTTTAATTCTATTATGTTATTTCTTAACCTTTACTGTCTTCACTGATGTCCACTTACCGTATACATACTTCCCGTTTACATTTCTGTAAGCTCTAATTTTGATGTATGCTTTTTTCTTCTTAATGTTGACAATCTTTTTGGTTGTGTAAGTTGTTTTGGTTGTTTTAACCGTTGTTGCTTTCCATTTTTTCTTTTTCTTGTTTTTTAATTTCTTGTTGTTTCCGTATTTAATCTGGAAACCTGTAATTCCTGAAATCTTTGTTGATGTTACTTTAATCTTCTTGCCTTTTGCATTCTTTGCTGACTTAATTTTAACTGCACCAACTACAGGATTCTTTGGATATTTCACTGCATTTTTTAATGCTGTTGTTGCACTGTTAATTGATGCCTGTGAAGGATTGTAAACCTTTGTTAATTTCACTGCGTTATTGTATGCTGTATTAACATTTGGGTAAACTGTCCAGTAAGATTTTGCACTATTAACATCACCTACAGCTCTTAACAATTCTGTTTTGTTTGCTAAGTTTACTTTATTAATGTCTGTTGCCTTCTTTGTGTCAATGCCTACATCAGCACCATATCCAAATACTGAGAACATCACTCTTACAACATCACCGTTTTTTACTTTAACTTCGTCGCCAGACTGATAAACATTTCTTACAGTTGGATCTGTGCTTGTTAAACCGTCTTCTCTGTTAAATGTTTTTCCACTGTAAGTTGCGTTGTTATTAACTGTGAAAACCCAACCTGACATAACGCCATAATCACCTTCACCAAGATTCTTGTCTTTGTTGCCAAGATTCTGATTAGTGTTAGGTGCATAAATTGGTGTTCCAGAATGTGTCAAACCATAATCATCCATATATGTAAATTCATATGGTTCAGCTATGTTTGCAATTTCATTTGGAATATGTGCAACTCTTGTACTGTCTGCACCAAGAATTGATGTTAAGTACCAACCACTTGATGTTGTATAATCATAATTTAATGAATGATCATTCATGTAACGGTCAATAACTGTTTTTACTGTATCACCGTTATTAATTGTAACCTGTGTAGGACCTGCGTATAAGCCCTGACCTATTGATAATTTTTCTATAGTAAGTGTAACTTTACCTGCTGCTGCGCTAACTTTATTTGGAATAGCTACAATTGATGTTGCCATAAGCGCTACACTTAAAACAATTGATAATGCTTTTCTCATTTCTGTCTCCTAATCATTTTGTTTAAAATTTTATTATGCACTTCTTATATTACCACAATAATTCACTATGGATTTTTACATCTTTACTTTCTTTATTTTAGAATAAGTTCCATAAACTTTGTTTCCCTCATCAAGCTTGTATGCACGAACCTTAAAGCTGTACTTCTTTCCTTTTTTTAGTTTTAATACACATTTAACTGTTTTTGCTTTCTTGATAGTTTTAACAAGTTTATATTTACCTGAATTTGTTTTCATGTAAACTACATAACCCACTGCGTCAGTAACTTTCTTCCACTTAAGTGTAACCTTAGTACCTTTTTTCTTGGCTGATTTTAGGTTTACCTTAGCAGGTTTTGTTACTATAGGCTTTGTAACTGTAACTGTACATGTTGTAATCACTTTACCATCTGCAGAAATTGCTGAAATATACGTAACACCTATCTTTTTAGCTGTCACAACTCCATTACTTACTGTGGCGATTGTATCATTGGCTGAAATCCATGTAATTTTCTTGTTACTTGCATTACTTGGGCTGATTGTTGCTATTAATTTCAAAGTTTTACCAGGGTTAAGAGTAGCATTTTTATAATTTAATGAAATACTTTTAACTGGTGAATCTACAGTTATAAAAAATTCAGTCTGTAAACCATTGTTTGTTTTTGCTGTAATGATTGCTGTGCCGGCACTCTTTGAAGTTACAAGACCATTCTCATCTACTGCTGCAACAGCTTCATTAGTGCTTGTCCATTGAATCTTCTTATCAGTTGCATTTTCAGGTGTAATACTAACCTGTAACTGACGGGTCTGATTCTCTCCAATTGTTATGTCTCTGTCGCCAACTCTTTCAAAGCCCTTAATCTCAATACCATCAACGTTTACTGTACATTCTGCAGTAAAACCGCCTTCTTCAGTTGTTACTATAACTTTTGTGTTTCCTTTTGAAACGCCTGTTACAACACCGTCTTTATCAACTGTGGCTACTTTTTCATCTAAACTTTTGAATGTAACATTAGTATTTGTAGCATTTGCCGGTAAAATACCATACTTAATCTGTTGGCTTTCTCCAACAAACATACTGACGTTCTTGTAATCGTTGATTATTTCTACACCTGTTACAGGTTCAGGAATTATAACAGGTTCAGATTCTTCACTTTCCGAATCACTGTATAAATCTGCACTAGCGTCATTTTTATCTACAATTGCCTTTACAATATAAACATATTTTCCTGAAGGCAAATCCTTATCTTCACATGCAGTTGCTGTTCCCTCATATATTACTTCATCATTTGCTGTAAGCTTATTGTATCTTGTAACAACGTATGACTCTGCGTGGTTAACCTTGCTCCAATTTACCCTAATATCTTTGCCATTTCTAACAGCTGTGACCTTAGACTTATCTAACTCACTTGATACTTTTACAACACACGTATACTTCACATTAGGATTATCCTTTGAAGCAATAGTAATATTTGCTGTTCCAACTGACTTTCCTGTTACAACGCCATCTTTTACTTCTGCAACAGCCTCATTAGATGAAGTCCACACAACATCCTTCTGGCTTGTATTAGATGGTACTAAAATATATTCAAGTTTAATTTGCTTTTCAGATTCATCGTCTAAGTTAAGTTTAACATTTGAATAGTTTAAATTAATATATTCTGCAGGTATGTTTGTCTGATCGAAAACCTGAATTTCCTTTATTTCAAAACAATATGCTCCATATGTAACACCCCGTAATCTTAAATAAGGTGTCGTTACCGCTTCAGTTAACCTAATTGTTCTTGTTTCAGCAGATTTGCCATCTTTTACTTCTGCAATATCTGTCCAATCTTCTCCATTATCAGACTTTTGAAGTTTATATCCCTTCATGTATCCACCATTCCAAACAACTTTTACTGTGTCAAATGTTTGTGGTGAATTCCAACTAAGTGTTATGTTCTCATCTGCTTTTACTTCATCAGTTACTGATGAATCTTCAAATAATGGTGTACTTCTCCACATAGTTGTTTCATCGCCATCAATAGCTCTTGTGGCTACATTATCACCATTTTCACTTGAAGCAGTTGCTGTGGCGTCTAAGGCTAGATTTGTCATAACCTTTTCTTCCGCACTACCAACAGTAAACACCTGCCATTCATACATACAATAGCCATAACCTTCGCTGGCTCTTTCTTTTAATTCAATTTTTACGTATCTTGCATCAACAGGAGTAAAATCATATTTAAATCTTCCTTTTTCCCCTGCTTTTTCTGTTGCGACCATTGTCCAGTCTTTTTTGTCGTCTGAAACATAGATATCATATTCCTTTGCCGCTGCTGTTTCCCAATACAATACTACCTTATCAATCTCGTACTCTCTTCCTAAATCCATGCTCCATGTCTGATAATCTTCATATGCATTATCCGGATTATTTTTTACAAGTGGTGACTGATATTTTGTTTCAAGATTTCCATCTGTTAAAAAATCTAACTTATTATAATCATTTTTTGCTGATTCTTTTGATACCTCAACATTTCTATGAAAAGCTACATTTTTTCCAAGTGGCTGACCTTCATAAGCGGGTACATAAGTTTGTAATATTGCAACCATTGTAGCTATGCTTAATAAATAAGCAATAAACTTTCTCATTTTTTCCTCCCTTCAATTTGCTAAAGGCTGTCCTTTAGGGCAAAACATAAGACTTTACTACCTATGTCAACCTCTAAAAGACAGCCTCGTTCAATTACTATTTAAATCCATTAAATTATTAATGTTCTAAATTATTTAATGCTTAATTTTATAAATCAATTATTTTATCTTAAGCTTTTTCTTAAATGCCTTAACGGCTTTTTTATTACCTTTAAGTTTTGTCTTCTTAGACTTAATATTCTTTACAACTTTCTTACTGAAAGAATTCTTCTTAACTTTCTTAAGTTTCTTACCCTTGAAAGTAATAGTCTTAATCTTGTTATCGCTTGCAAAAGCCTTAGCACTAATTGTCTTAACCGCCTTTCCAATTACAACAGTCTTAAGTTTTGAACACTTCTTGAATGCGTTCTTTCCAATTGACTTAACTTTCTTACCGATTGTCACCTTGCTAAGTTTCTTACATCCTGAGAATGTATTGCTGTTAATCTTAGTTACCTTGCTACCAATTGTAACTTTCTTAAGTCCCTTACATCCTGCAAATGCCTTGCCACCAATTGTTGTTACGTTCTTAAAGCTAATCTTATTTAACTTAGTACACTTGCTAAATGCTGATGCACCAATTGTCTTGATTCCTGCTGCAAATGAAACTTTCTTAAGTTTCTTCATTGACATGAATGCCTTAGCACCAACTTCTGATACAGATAAACCATATCCCTTATAGCTTGTCTTATCAGGTACAGCTACTGTTGTTAATGTGTTCTTCTTAGAAGCAACAACACCAATAAGTTTTGCCTTACCCTGTTTAAATGTATCAACTGAAGTTACCTGATAAATGTAATTTCCTGCTGTAAATACTTTTCCTACGTATACTCCATATTTTGTACGAACCTGATCAGCTACCGATTTATCATTTTTAGGCTTGTCGCTCTTACCAGGAGTTACATATCTGTTAGCTTCTTCAACCTTTTTCCATTCATCTGTACAGTCTTTAATCTTATCTTCATAATAATTATCGCCTGTCTTGTCTGTACCTAATGCGCTTGAAGTATCCTTTGTTGCCGGTTCCTTAACGATAGTCTTATCAGCACCATCTGTATCCATATCCGGCTGTTTAACATTATCTTCTGTATTTGGAATAATTAAACCATTATCATCTAATGGATATTTTTCCATTCCGTTTCCGCCATCTTTTGAGTAATCATAACTGTCTGGTAATGAAACAGATGTCTTGTTACGATAATATAATAATCTCTGGACAGCATATCCACCGCTCTTACCTGATACAGTTACTGAATCAGCACCTGTTGTAATACCAGGACATGTACCATTAATAATATTGTTAATACCTACATTTGGTCCTTCACCGTTTGCAATTTCTACGATACATGCATTTTCTATTAATACACCGTCCGCATTTGGTACTTCGATAGCATTATCTAAGAAGATTGATGCTCCATTAGTGTAAATAAATACATCGTATACGCCAAGACCTACTGCATAATGATGTTTTACATTATTTGAAACTTTGTATGCTGCATAACCCTTAACAGTGTTGTTATGTGACATCCACTCCTCCTGTTTCTGTGGATCATAACATTTTTCGTTCTGTAGGAAGTATGTCTTACCATATTCACCTCTCCAAAGTACATCATGCTTCTGGAAATGCTCAATGAATAATCCATAACCTGTTACATAATCACCATTTACAACTAAAGCACTATTGGCTGTATTCTCATACCAACCAGTGTTATCACCATGGTCAGCTCTCCAAATCCATGTTTCATCAATAATTGTATTGTTACTGTTAATTACGATACAATCTCCTGTTGTTCCAAGAGTTCCTGTACCACCAACTCTACAAATAACATCCTGTAATACACAAGGGTTATTTGAATGATCTACATTTGCACCTTCATAACCAAGTTCTAAAAGTGTATCTGTTTTCTTTCCGGCATCTAAAATTACACCTGCAATTTCAACACCACCAATATCATACTTTGTATATGATTTGTAATCACTGCTCCACTTCTTACCAGCAACTCTGATAAATGTATCAGTGTTCTTATCTGTTGAAGTAAATGTTGCCATCCCTAAACCAAGTACGATTGTATTTTCATGTGTTACTTCAAGAGCCTTATCTAATTTGTAAATACCAGGCTGAAGAAGTAAGTTATAACCTTTTGCTAATGCATCATTAATTGTTGTTGAAGTATCCTTGTCAGGGTTTGCAATATAGAAGCTGTCTAAGCCTAATGAAACACCAGGTCCCATATTGTTTTCTGACCAAGAAACACCCTTTGTATCTTTTCTTACTGATGGTACAAATACCTTGTAGCTATCTGATGATTCATCAAAATATAAGAAAGGTTTTTCTCTTGTTGCATCTGTCTTATCTAATACTGTTGTACAGCCGTTTGTTTTCCAGTTTGAGAAACCATTGTTCTGTAATAAGTTACCACCTGCGTTAAAGTAATTACCACTGTTATCTTTTAAAGTTGTTCCGTCAACGTTTTCGCATCCCTGAATAACCTGATTCCAGTTAATACCATATACTGCACCATTATCAGCCTGCTTTGTTGTGAATTCGCAGTTTCTGTAGTAATACTGCTGCTGACACCATGAACCAACTGCATCGTGGAATTTTGTATCTGATATGTAACCACCGCTGGCCCAAGCTTTATCACCCCATGTCCACTGAAGTAATGTCTGTCTTTCTACATTAAGTCTTCTGGCTGGAGCTGCCTGTGATACTGCCCACTTAAATGAATCATTCCAGTAATCTGAACCATCTGATGTCTGAGCGATTGTAAAGTTTTCAACATCAACCCAGAAGTTACATGTTACGTTACCATTAGCTAAAGCTGCCGGTGTTTTAATGTTCTTAATTCTTACATCATATGGTGTCTTACCTAAACCAAGAATCTGTGTATAATATCCTACATTATAAGCATCTGCACTTGTATCTGTATAATCACCAGGTTTAAATGCGAATGCATAACGATTCTGACCGAACTGAGCATAATGCTGGTAACCAAATATCTCATTTACCTTGTCTGAAATTGCATCTTTATCATCAGCATCATTGAATACATACATATTATCACCGAACTGAGCAATTTCTAACGAATAAGGTTCTGACATTTCACCATTTACATTTCCGTTTACTGATTCTACCTTGTAGTAGTTTTTGTACTTAGAACTTGTATTTGGCTTTGTATCTGTGTAACTTGTCTGGTCAGACTTTACAGTATCAATTAACTTATACTCAGCATAACGACCCTCTGCTCTGTAAATATTGTAAGAAGCTGCATTTGTTGCTACTTCCCAAGTAATTGTCTGAGCGCCTGTCTTGTCATCTCTCTTAATATCTGTAATATCTGTCTTAGCAGGTTTTGACATTGATAATGTAGTAGTATAAGCTACTTCACTGTCAGCATAAGTGCTATAGCTTCCGGCATCTTTTGTGTTAGTTAATGTTCTAACCTTAAAGAAATATTGTTTTTGTGCTGTCAAATTATTAACAGTCATCTTGCTGTCTGTTGTTAAACCTGCTGATTTATAATTTCCATTTTCTGATGTAGCATAGAAAACTTCGAAACACGAATACATATGTTCCTTAGGTGTTGTCCATGAAACCTGAACGCTGTCACCTGCTACATTAGATAATGTTACTTTTCTAGCCTTCTTAGGTGAAGTTGCTGTGTACATATAAAACTTTTCTGCGTCACCAACCTTGTCGCCTAAATGGTATTTTGAGCTAACACCAAGTTTTGTATGTTCTTTGTTGTTATCATATTTGTCAGTATATGTTTCAACTGTAATGATTTTTTCATCAGCACTACTTGCAAATGAAATAGTTCCATCTTCGTTATGTTGAATTTCTACAGATTCCCAACCTGTTGGTGCGTAATCATCTTTTACATCCATTTTGTACTGGTAAATGATTTCGTCATCTGTAGCTCTCCATACAGTATTTCTTGACTTTGTTGCGAAATTGAATACATCATGTTCTTTGTCATCAATTCCGTAGTTTTTGTATGTTCCATAGTATGCAGAGAATTTAGCACTGTCATCCACACTGCTTGTTGTTGTGAATTTCTTTTCCACTAATATTGGATCATTCTCTTTTCCACTTACAGTAATAAGATTTCCATTTGCCTTGTTGACAAAGAAAACTTCTGCATGTGTTGTTGTTTCATCTGAACCATCAATTGCGTCTGTACTTGTTGCTGCTGATGCTGCAAGAACTGACTCGCTAAATGCCTGTGATGAAAAAAGCATTGTTAAAGCCAAAAGCATTGATAGTAAAGATTTGTACATCTTTTTCATCTTCATTTTCTTTCCTCCTCAATTAAACTCAAAAAAATTAATAAAACACTTTAATTTGTAAGGTTGGTCTTAAAACGTTTTTATTTTTATATAATATATTTTAGCATTAATTATTTTTCATTCAATTCTCAGCTTTTATGAAAATGCTTTTTAGCATTTTTTACAACATTTTATTTTTTTTTTATTTACTTTCCCTAAATTTATATTAATATTTTATGCGCTTTTCACATTCTTTCACATTCTTTCAAAATTTGATAAAAACGTTTTTACTTGTTTTTTTATTATTTTTTCCTACTTGTTCTTATTTGTGCCTTAATTTAATAAATATTACTAACTTTTTAGCCAGCAATATTTTTTCTTTCGTGCGAGTGTTCATCCATAGTGTAATGTTATTTCTATAATAAGAAATTCTAAAGGATTTTCTTATTATAAAAACAAAGAACTGCCGCCTCACGATTCTAAATCGTGAAAACGACAGTCCTCCGTCTCATTGTGTAATATATTACTTTAAAGGAACACACATCTTACTCTGATGCAATTCTAAAGTAAACCTAATTATTCTCTTGGCTCATCCGGCTCAAGTAAAGCTTTTTCGTAAGCTTCTAAAACGATACTCTGGATTGAATTGCGGGTAGCCGAGTTAATTGGATGAGCAATATCTCTATACTCTCCATCTGCTGCTTTACGTGAAGGCATTGCGATAAATAATCCTTTTTCACCTTCTACTACTTTAATATCATGTACTACAAATTCATCATCGATAGTTATAGACACTACAGCTTTCATTTTTCCTTCTTTAGTCATCTTTCTTACTCTAACGTCTGTTATGTTCATATGCTTGTCTTCCTTTCCTTGTAACCTACAAACTATATCTAAAATTACGTTCGTTTATAATTTTAATTTCATTTTCTTCTCCAAGATGATCTCCTGGATTAATTGTACTGTGACTTTCCACAATACAATTTTCTATCACAGCATTGTCTCCAATATATACATCATTTAAAATAACTGAATTTTTTATTGTGCAATTATTTCCTATGTATGCCTGTTTAAACACTACTGAATTCTCTACAGTACCATTAACAATACATCCGCTGGATATCAAACTATTCTTAACGTTTGAGCCCGAATTGTATTTTGCCGGTGGCATGTCTTCAACTTTTGAATAAACATCCGGATATTGTTTAAAGAAGAAATCCCTAACTTCCGGTTTTAAGAAATCCATATTTACGTTGTAGAATTTCTCTATGCTAGATAAATTATTCCAGTAAGAATCTAACTGATATGCATAAATCTTTTTAGATTCCTTATTTCTTATAATAATGTCATTAACAATATCATATCTGTCCTCTGCAACACACTCTTCTAACATCTGAATAAGCAATCTTCTTCTGATTACATAAATTCCTGTTGATACCAATGTACTTGTGCTATTAAGCGGTTTCTCAACAAAATCGATAATTCTTCCATTATTATATGTAGTAACCACGCCATATGATGAAACATCTGTGTTACTACCCATATCTTTGCAAACTATTGTAATGTCTGCACCTGTTTCAATATGTCTCTTTAAAACATCATTGTAATCTAATTTGTAAATGCCATCTGCTGATGCCACAATTACATATGGTTCATGGCTTTTCTTAAGAAAGCCAATGTTTTGTGCGATTGCATCGGCTGTTCCTCTATACCAAAAACCATTGTCTGATGTAATTGATGGTGTAAATACATATAAACCACCCTGTTTTCTACCAAAGTCCCACCATTTTGATGAACTTAAATGTTCATTTAACGACCAGGCATTGTACTGTGTTAAAACAGCTACCTTCTGAATGTGGGAATTTGTCATATTACTTAATGCAAAATCAATTGCTCTATAACTTCCTGCTATAGGCATGGCGCCAATAGCTCGCTTTCTTGAAAGTTCCTTTAATTTGGTATTACTACCTCCTGCTAAAATTATTCCAACTGCTCTCATTTATTCTCACCTGCCTTAACTATATAGTCACCTGATGGGAGCTTTCCGTCAGGATAATCTGATGGTTCTGTTTTTCCTGAAATTGCAACATTCTTACCAATTGTTACACCGTCAGGAATAACTGAGCCTTCGCCTATTACTGTCAAATCACAATTGTATATCTTCTGACTTAATTTACTGTCGGCATATTCGCCAACACCAATTGTACAGTTCTCTCCAACTACAACATTCTCAGCAATAATGCTGCCATAAATCTTGGTTCCCGGCTTTATTACGCTTCCCTGCATAATAATTGAATCGTGAATTTCTGCGTTTTCGCCAACCTCAACATTAGCACTTATTACTGAATTCTGTACATTACCTCTAATGTCGCAACCTTCACCTATAATACTTTTCTCAACCTCTGCATCTGCTGAAATATATTGTGGTGGAAGTGCATCATTCTTTGTGTAAATCTTCCAAAATTCCTCATATAAATTAAACTCAGGAACGATATCGATTAATTCCATATTAGATTCCCAATATGATTTCAATGTTCCTACGTCCTTCCAGTATCCATTATATTCATAAGCATAGATTGGGCTTCCGCTTCCATGAATGTATGGAATAATGTGCATGCCGAAATCACAATTTGGCTGATCTTTTAACTTTATCAAAGCCTCTTTTAATACAGGCCAACTAAATATGTAAATTCCCATGGATGCCAGGTTACTCTTTGGATGTTCCGGCTTCTCCTGAAATTCTGTTATCTTATGATTATCATCTGTTACTACCACACCAAATCTGCTTGCCTCTTCAATTGGAACCGGCATAGCTGCTATGGTTACATCCGCATTGTTCGCCTTGTGGTAATCAAGCATCACTTCATAATCCATCTTATAAATATGATCCCCTGATAAAATTAGCACATAGTCCGGATTATATGATTCCATATAATCTAAATTCTGGTAAATTGCGTTTGCTGTTCCTGTATACCATTCTGTATTTTCACTTTTTTCATATGGTGGAAGTACTGTTACACCGCCTATATTTCTGTCTAAATCCCATGGAATACCAATTCCAATATGAGCATTTAGTCTAAGTGGTTGGTACTGAGTAAGTACACCAACTGTATCCACACCTGAATTAATGCAATTGCTTAATGGAAAATCTATGATTTTGTATTTTCCTCCAAAGGCAACTGCAGGTTTTGCTACTTTCGCTGTTAGCACTCCTAAACGACTACCTTGGCCGCCGGCTAACAACATAGCTATCATTTCTTTTTTTACCATGTCCTTCACCTCGCTGCTTAAAAAAATTGTGTACTAAAAGTATAACATTAAATGTGACATATTAAAAGGGTAATAAGTATCTTTTGGTGCTTTTTTTTATTAGTTTTTTCGTTTTTTTGATGTTTTTTTCTTTTTTCTTTGTGTATTTTGTACATCATTCGACTATTTTTTTGTTGCATTTTGATTTTGTTAAATTTTTAGCAATTTTCTGCTATATTTTTTTACCATATTGAACCTTTAAAATTTGTCATAAGAAGTGTATAATAATTAAGTATTTTAAGATGTAAAGGGAGCCTTTTAAAAATTTTTTTCTTCATATTTATATGCAATTTATTTTTATACATATTTATATGTTAATTTTATTAGGTTTTGCCTGTGCAAAAATTTATATATTTAATTTAGGAGAAGGATTATGTACAATTTAGATTTTAATACTCCTGCCAATTTACATTTTACAGGAATTGGTGGCATTAGCATGAGTGCTCTTGCAGAAATTATGATTTCACGAGGTTTTACAGTTACAGGATCAGATTCACATGAATCAAAAATCACTGATCATTTAGAATCTTTAGGAGCGAAGATTTTTTATAATCAGGTAGCTGGTAATATTTCATCTGATATAGACGTTTTAATTTATACTGCTGCTATTAAGCAGGACAACCCTGAGCTTGTTAAGGCAAAGGAACTTGGTATTCCACTTCTTACAAGAGCTGAGTTTTTAGGTCAAATTATGCTTAACTACCCTATGGCAATTGGAGTTTCAGGAACCCATGGAAAAACCACTACAACTTCAATGTTGTCACAGATTATGTTAGAAGGAAACACTGATCCAACTATATTAGTAGGTGGTATTATGCCTGCAATTCATGGAAACACACGTGTTGGACATTCAGATAAATTAATTACAGAAGCTTGTGAATACACTAATAGTTTCTTATCATTTAAGCCAAATATGGCAATTATTTTGAACGTTGCCGCAGACCATCTTGATTTCTTTAAGGATTTAGATGACATTAGACACAGTTTCAGAAAATTTGCTGAACTTGTACCTAACGACGGTTTTCTTGTTATAAATAGTGATATTGACAACTTAGAATATTTTACTGACGGGCTAAAATGTAAGGTTATAACTGTAGGTTCAGATCCTGCAAAGAGTGATTACAGTGCTACAAATATTGAATTTGATCAGTTTGCTAAAGGTTCATACGACCTGGTTGTTAACGGTGAAAAGTCATTCCATGTAGCTTTAAATGTTACAGGAGAACACAATATTTACAACTCTCTTGCTGCTATTGCCGCTGCTCACGCAATGGGAATTAGTGACGAGAACATCAAGGCCGGTCTTACACAATACGGTGGAACTGACAGAAGATTCCAGTACAAGGGTAAAGTGGGCGATGTTACTATTATTGATGATTACGCACATCACCCAGATGAAATTACAGCAACTATCAAAACAGCTAAACACTATCCTCATAAGAAAATGTGGGTAGTTTTCCAGCCACATACATATTCAAGAACTAAGTCATTACTTCCTGAATTTGGAAAAGCATTAAAGGAAGCTGACGCTGTAGTTTTAGCAGATATTTATGCTGCAAGAGAAAAAGACACTTTAGGTGTTAGTTCTTTAGATGTAAAAAAAGAAATCGAAAAATACGGAACTGAGGTACATTACTACCCAAGTTTCAGTGAAATAGAAAATTTTTTACTAGAAAGTTGTTCACCTGGCGATTTGTTAATAACAATGGGTGCCGGAGATGTAGTTAAAATAGGGGAACATCTTTTAGGAAAATAACTTATTAACATCCCACAAAATTTTGTTGATAACTTTCTTCAAAATTTTGTGGTTTTTTTGTTCATAATTTTCGAGTAATTAACATTGGTTTGTTTTCCCCATAAAATAAGGTGTTCGACATTTTTCAGCATTTTTTCCGGCTGATGTATTAACATTATTAACATTATTAACATTGCCAAAAGTCCTTTAAAAATGGGGCATTCAAGCCTTTTGCAACATTGCATTTTTTATACTTTATGCTATACTCATTCCTGCACGCAGGAAATCCCCTGTATGTGTTTTTGAGAAAAAACAGTAATATTTTTGACGAATTTTCTGTTGAAATATTTTGGGACAGGCAGGAATTTTCCTGTACAAATTTTTTATATTTTTTTTGGAAAAAGAGGGACATAAAGATATGAGCAAGTTAATTTTTGACAGAGGTAATTTTACAGATTTTACTTCTATTTCGAATGTTTTTGTAGATGAATACATGCCAACTGCAAATGGTGAATTTGTAAAGATTTATTTATTACTTTTACGTCTTGTAAACACTGGATGCGAAGATCTTTCAATTCCAACTATTGCTGATACTTTTAATATACTTGAAAGCGACGTTGTTCGTGCTTTGAAATTCTGGTCAAGAGAGAATTTACTCTCACTATCACTTGACGAGGATGGTTCCATTAACGGAATCAAGCTTGAAGCACTTTCAACAAACAGATACATTGTTAGGGATTTAAACAATAAACTTGATACAAACACTGAAGTTTTAGCATCTGCTGCCGGAGAATCAGCTCCTATTGCAGTTCCTACAGCATCAGGAATTATCGTTCCTAACAAGAAGAAATATTCACCAAGAGAAGTTGAAGCTTTTTCAGACAATGAAGATTTCCAGCAGATTAAGTTCCTTGCTGAAACATATTTAGGCAAGTTACTAAGCCCTACAGAAATCGACAGCATTTTATACATACTTGATGGTTTACAGCTTAGTGCCGACTTTATCGAATACGTTATGGAATCTTGCATTTCATCAGGGCAGAAGTCCCTTTCATACATAGAAAAACAGATTGTTTTTTACTTTGAAAAAGACATTAGAACATTAAAGGAACTTAAGGATTACTTAAAATTACAGAAAGATATTTCAAAAAGCATTTACAAAGCTTTTGGTTTAGATGTTCCAGCAAGACCTATTAAACGTGAAATGTCTTACATAACAAAGTGGACTGATGAGTTAGATTTTTCTGATGAATTCATTATTGAAGCCTGCAACAGATCTGCTGCTCACGCAAGTACAAACAGCGGAAAGTTTTCTTATGCTGATTCAATTTTACTAAAATGGTCAGAAAAAAATGTAACATCAATGGCTGACATTGAAAAGTTGGACAAGGAACACAAAGAAGAATCACAAAAGATTTACAGTGCTAAGGCAAAAGTTGCTAAGAAAATCAGTCGTCCAAAAAATGTTAGAGCTATTGAAAGTAGAAATTATAATCATCAGGACTTCGAAAAGCAGCTTATTATGAACCGAAAAGAAATGGTTGCTAACATTTCTTCAAAAGAGAAATAGACAGCAATCAACATATACCCTATGAATGGAGTTTTTTATGGGATTAACAAGAGAACAGTTTGACATTATTTATAATAAGTATAATAATAGACGATTGGACAATAGTATTAAACAGGACAAGCGTCTCAAAGAGATTTATGAAAAGATTCCTCAGATTAAGGAATGTGACTTAAAAATCAGCTCTCTGGCAGTTAATGCTGCACGTAGTGCACTTAATGGGGATACATCTTTAAAAGACCATTTAAAAGAAGATATCGCCAATGTAAGCAATCAGAAGAAGGCTCTCCTTATGGCAAACGGTTATCAGAGTGATTATCTTGAGCCCATTTATGATTGTCCAATTTGTAAAGATACCGGTTTTGTGAACGGACAACCTTGTGAATGTCTTCAGAAGGAAGTTATAAAATCTCTTTACACAACCGAAGAATTAAATGATATACTACAAAAGGAAAATTTCAGCACATTTAATTTTGATTTATATTCAAATAATTTTGTAGATGAAGTAACAGGTGTTACTGCTCTTGATAACATTAAGGACGTTGTAACTTTCTGTAAAGAATTTGTAGATAATTTTGATAATATTGACAATAATAGTATTTTATTTTATGGTAGAGCAGGTTCGGGAAAAACTTTTCTCATTAACTGCATTGCAAATGAACTGATTAACAAGTCACATACAGTGCTATATTTAACAGCTGTATCTTTCTTTGATTTGTTGTCAAAAATTACTTTTAATCAAAAGGAATCATCTGCATTTGGACAAATTACAAGGCATGAGCTATTACAGTGCGATGTGCTTATAATTGATGATCTTGGAAGCGAAATGGCTAATTCTTTTACCAATTCAGCTTTGTTTGATTGTTTAAACTACAGACTTATACACCATAAATCAACAATTATATCAACCAATTTCTCATTGTCAGATCTTAATGAAGTTTATACTGACAGAACATTTTCGAGAATTCTTGGTAACTATAATACATTTAAGATTTTTGGTGATGATATAAGGATAAAAAAATTTATTAATTAACACTTTTTTACACATGGAGGAAAAATTAATGGCTATCGAAAAATTCATTGAATCAATCCCTGTTGGACCACTTGCGATTGTAGCTTTATCAGGAAGCAAAGCTTTAGGTGAAACTGTAGACGCATATATTTCTGACTGGAGAAGCGAGAGAATCGAAGCAAAGGAATCACCTATCACTTTCAAAGGATATGTAAAAGACTCATATCTTCTTGATGTAGACACACCACGTTTTGGTACAGGTGAAGCCAAATGTACATTAAGAGATACTGTTAGAGGTACAGACCTTTACATTATCGATGATGTAACAAACTACAGCGTAGAATACACTGTTTGTGGTCACAAAAACCATATGTCACCTGATGACCACTATGCTGACATTAAGCGTGTTATTGCTGCCGCTGCCGGCAAAGCAAAGAAGATTACAGTTATTATGCCTTTCTTATATGAAAGCAGACAGCATAGACGTTCTTCTAGAGAATCTATGGACTGTGCAGTAATGCTTCAGGAATTAGTAAGCATGGGTGTTGACAACATCTTAACATTTGATGCTCACGATCCTAGAGTAAACAACGCAATTCCTATTAGCGGATTTGAATCAATTATGCCAACATATCAGTACATTAAGAACCTTTTAAGAAATGTTGATGACCTTATTATTGATGATGATCACCTTATGGTAATCAGCCCTGATGAAGGTGCAATGAGCAGAGTAGTTTATTTTGCAAACGCTCTTGGAATCAATATGGGTATGTTCTACAAACGTCGTGACTTTACACAGGTTGTAGACGGAAGAAACCCAATCGTTGCTCATGAATACTTAGGTGAATCTGTTGAAGGTAAAGATGTGTTAATTATTGACGATATGATTTCTTCAGGTGATAGTATGCTTGACGTTGCAAGACAGCTTAAGAAACGTAAGGCTAAGAGAGTTTTCGTTGCTTCAACATTTGGTTTATTTACAAATGGTCTTGAAAGATTTGACGAAGCTTACGCTGATGGAACAATTTATCGTATTATGACAACAAACTGCATTTACCAGACACCTGAACTTCTTTCAAGAGAATGGTACATTAACGTAGACGTTGCTAAATACACAGCATACTTCATCGACAGATTAAACCACGATTCTTCTATTAGTGATTTACTAAATCCATACAAGAAGATTGAAAAATGCGTTGAAGCATATAAAAACAGATAATAATTTCTAACAATTGTGTTATGTATTTATGTTATTCAAACATTTATGTAATCATTATTGTTGAAACTAATTTGAGATAAAGTAAAAAGGCTATGGGTTTATAGTATCAAATCTATAAAACCCGTAGCCTTTTTATTATTTTATAATAGATAATTTTATTTTTTTAATTGTATTTTTACTTACGCCTTTGCTCGTGCTTTTGCCTGCGTCTTTACTTATATATCTACAGTTTTATGAAATTATGCTTAATTCCTAATTTATCTGCCATAACTTTTTCTCTTGTATGACATGAGAACAAAATTACCTGTTCCATATTCTCGCCCATAAACTTTAATGTGTTTCCCATTCTCTTGTTGTCATACATTACAAAAGCATCATCAAGTAAAATTGGTTTGTAGTCTTTTTCAAATATTATATCTGCTGCTGCCAAACGCAATGCCATATATATTTGTTCTACTGTTCCCTTACTTAACTTAGAAGCCGGTAGCAATGCTTTTTTGCTATTAACTAAAATATTCAATCTTTCATCAATTGACAAATTATCATATTTACCATTTGTTATCTGCGACATATAGTAGGAAGCTCTCTCGTTTAAACGCTTGCCAAAACTATTTCGTATTTCATTAGCAATATCCTCAATGTTTTCCTTTGCATCTTCTATTGCCTGAATTTCAATTTTGGCTTTTTTAATATTATCAAGTTTCTCTGTTAGTTCATCCAACTGTCTTTCGCATTGAATATCCTGTTCTTTTTTCTGCTCTAGTGCCCAACGCGCCTTTGATATAACCTCATTAAGTTCACGTTCCTGCTCTTCAATGTCTTTAATTTCATTGCTGTAATCTGCTGAGTCTATGGAACGATCTTCTTCCTGCTTAATCATAAGCTTTGTATTTTTCAAAAGTTCTTTCTTGCTTTCTAACTGACGCTGTGTGTAAAGTTCTTCATGTTTTGCAGCTTCCAATTTATCCAAAGCTAATTTCAGTTCCTTGATTGCCTCTAACTTACGCTTTTTCTTCTTTTTATTAAAACAATATCTTATGATTGCCAAGATTGTACAAATAAAAGCTCCTACAAAGCAGCCAATTGGTCTAATCCAAAATTCTGTAACTGTTAAGAAATTCAAATTTCCAAGTATCAGCCCTACACCTGTACCTACAAAAGCCAATGCTAAAATAATAAATGCAACCGGCATACTACTACGTGTATGTACTTTTTCAGACAGCATTTCCATTGTTTCATGGCCGTCTATGCCTTTTTCCATAAGTTGACTTGTAAGTTCAGCTTTATGTGCTTTTATTTTTTCAAGTATTTCATTTGTCTTATCAACCTCAGATGTGTATGTCATAACATCCTGATACAGCTTATCTTTTCTGGCATTTTGTCTTGCGAGTTCTTCAAGTCTTTGCTTGTCTAATGCTGAAAGTTCTTCCTTTCTTGAAGATAACCTTAAAACTGAATCTTTTTTCTGCTCAATTGATGCAATAATTGCATGCTGCTCTCTTTCAGAGACCTCCAGTTGTTCCTTAACAGTGTATATGCAACGTTCCACATCATATTCCTCACCGATTCGGTTATCAGTTGCAATCTTTTTCTTCTGTGCATCCAAATCCGTAAAGGCTTCTTTAATATCTATTTCCATAGACTTAGTGGAGCCTAAGTTTGCCGCATAGTTTTTTAAAATATTTTCTAATTCCTTGTCTGTTACGCTTCCCAACTGGCTAATACTTATTGTATTGTAGTAACAACTTTCATCTAACCCTGTAAATAGTTTGTCAATTTCATCTTGTGTAAGTTCACGACCTAAATCCTCATTTATCACCTTAAATGATTTATTCTGTCTGTTGAAATTTCTTTCGATTCGATAATCAACACCATTGCTTTCGATTCTCATCATCCCTTGGTAATTAGATGGGTTGTCCCAAGGCTCATACTTACTGTACGTATCCTTACTGCTAGCTTTTCCCCTTTGCTTCTCTATTCCAAAAAGCATGCCTCTAATAAATGTATGAAACGTAGTCTTACCGGCCTCGTTTTCACCATATATAATATTTAATCCCGGCTCCAAAGACATGGACTTATGATTAAATTTTCCGAAATTAGTTAATTGTAAATCCTTAATAATCATTGTCTGTCCTCCATTGCATCTATTAAAGCCTTTGCACCATAATATAAAGTTTTTCGATCTAATTCGCTTAAATTGCCTTTGTCCAAATATCTTTTAATAAACATTCCCAATATATTATCATGATTATCTTCATATAATTCCTGAAAATCAAAATCCGGTACGGTTTCATCTACAATCTGAACTATATTTCCAACGCTCTCAATTTCTTTTTCATTTATTTCAAAATCGGGGTCTCTGTAACCTGAAAAGAAAATCTTAAACATATTATCTTTTCCATTTTCTTCAATCATATCCGTAAGTCTGTGTCTAATTTCCATATTAGTAGCTGTTGTAGTTACCTGAAAATCAATTTCCTTATATATACGTTTTGCAAAAGGAACAAACTCTAACTCAAGACTATTCTTTGTCACTTCTCCGTATATATATCCTCTCTCACCCATGTCATTCATGTCAATTGGTTCAAGGGAACCACAATAAGCCATACGGTTTTTCTCGTCCATTTCCGGCTTATGTATATGACCTAACGCTACATAATCAAAACCTGACATTGCAAGTTTCTTTTTACTAATAGGTATGTGTTTTTCATCGCCACCATGTGCTACTAAAATATTAATTTTATCAATATCTTCTACAATAATGTGGTCATATAAATTTTCCTGGATTTCTGTTTCATGGTAGCTTAAACCATAAACACATGTATTAAGTTCCGGAATATCAACCTTGGTAATGTTTTTATCATCTATAAAGATTACATTTTCACTCCATTTAAAACCATCATAAAAAGAGCCCTTCTTTATGGCATCGTGATTTCCTGCACATATTACAATCTTTGTATCAGGAATTGTTGACAGAAGGTAATCTACCTCTCTCACTTCTCTTAGCAGTGGTTGTCTATGAAACATATCGCCTGCAATAATAAGCAAATCCACTGGCTGCATCTTTATTTTCTTTATTAATCTTTCAAAGGATTCCCAAATTTCGTCTCCTCTTTTTGTCGCCCATTCTTTCTTATTTTCAGGATGTGCGCCTAAATGTATATCACCTGTATGAATAAATTTCATATAGCCTCCCAAACTGCTGTTAATTTATAGTCTAACCCAATTTTCAGTATATCATTAAAGATATTGGTGGTCAAATATTCAACTGCTTTCTAATAATATTCCAATACTTTCTTAATATTTTACCAACTTTTTTACTAACTTTCTACTTTATGTTAAATTATGCAAACGGCTAATTTGTAAGATATTTCTTTGTCCATCATTTGATGTAAGAATTTCCCATTCAGTTGCATTACCAAAGCCTTCTTTACTTTTTGTATTATAAAGAGTATATGTATTAAATTCCTTTTCACTACCTAAGTCAATTTGAATCCAATGTTTAACACCATTTAATTTATACTGACCATTAGTAACGTTTGAACTTGTAGCACACCACTTTGTGCCAAGCTTGCCGTCTATAAGCATTGATGCATTTTCTGAATCATTGGTAAATCCTGAACAATCAAAGACTTTTGCTCCAAGACATAAGTTTGTGGCATCGTTAATAACATTACTCAACTTAGCGGCTGTCTTGTTTCCGTGGATTTTTTCTCCAACCATTGAATATTCAGGGTTTGCAACCCCCTCTATATTCTCTGTTAACCAGTTGTCTTCGTAATCACCAAATCCTTTAAATGTCCATGTCCCCGCTTTTAATTCTTCAACATATTTCTTTCTTAAGGACTCAATGCAGTCATATCCTGTAATATCTTTTACCACTTTATTAAATGGTGTTGTTACATTATAAGGATCATCTGTATAAGTACTTCCTGTATTGTTATCCTTGATTAATTTATTAATGCTATCAATTAATCCTAATTTTAATGTTCCGTCTGCATTTTTTCTTGTTGGATATTTTGAATCCATATAGGCAAAGAACCATTTATTATTTCCGTACTGTTGGTAACCCCAATCCTGTAATGAAGTATCTGTTGCCTCATATATCTGAACATATTTAGGATTTGACCAGTGGAAGTATCTGAACCCACCATAGTTTGCCATGTTTTCAGTCCACCAGGCAACATCATCACCGTAATTTAATTTTCCACTGTACTGCTGAACAGAGTGAGTGATTTCATGTGAGAAAAATCCAATATCTGTTGGGTGACTGTTTGCATATGCTGTAGATACACAAACTGTAGTTCCCTGGCAATACGCTACTCCATCATAATTGTTATCAGCCTTAAATGTAATTGTTGTTGGTTCTGTGCCGTTACCCCATCTTTGATATAAACGTGGGTAACTATTGTAGAATAATTTTGTAAGTTCCTCTAAATATCCATCTACAGTAACATCTTTCCAATCTCCTGTAAATAAAATATCATATTTGCTTGGACTAACAGTTGCACCTTTCATGGAAATTTCTGAAATCTGGCATCCACTTCCATAAATAGCTTGTACATCTAATTTGTAATACTGGTATGTTCCAACTTTTTTGCCTTTAACAATTAATTTATTTTTTAGCTTGCCTTTTTTCTTAATAGAAATATTTTTCTTTCCGGCAACAATTTTCCATTTAACTTTTTTCTTTGCTTTCTTTAATTTTACTGTTTTTTTATTTCCTATCATAACAGTAATATTTTTTTAAGTCTCCTATTTTTCACTTTTAGGTATTATTTTTTCATTTCAAATTAATGGATTTTGCAACTAATTTTCCTATTACACAAAAAAATCCGAAAGTTTCACCAGGATATACACATATATTATGTATATGTCCTCGATTCTTTCGGATTTTACAAATAAACTTGCATTATTAGATTAATTTATTTTAGTTTCTCTTCTATACCATTTTTTGTTTGCAAAAATTGTCGTTCCCATGTATCAATTATGCTATTGCATTCATCCATTTTTTCATTTAGCAATTCTTTCAATTGTTTATCTAATGCTGAAAGCATGGCTGTGTAATTAGTCACGTCTTCCCTCATCTTTGTGATTCGTTCTTCAAGATTTGCTATTTCCATTTGCTTTCTGCTATTTTCTTTCATTAGTTTACTGTTGGTTTCTTTTAACTCATCCATCATTTTCTGAACTACAGATTTTTCGGTGGCGTCTCTATTATCTAGTTTTTTCTGTAACTCCTGAATTTTCTGATTTTGTTTTTGAATCTGCAAAATTAATTCTTTGCTTCTTTCCTGTTCTTCTTTAGCACTATTTCGTTCTTCTTCAATTCGTCTTGCCTGCTCATTTTCCATATTTTGCAGATAATCATTTACTTCTTTTTTGTTGTATCCCCGCCATACGCTTGTAAATCTGTGTTCATTTTCCAAGTCTTTTCTTAAATTTTCAATTGTTGTTTTTTCTTCATTAGCCATTACACTACCTCCAATCGGTCCTTGCTATTAAATCCCAGTTTTGTTGCATAGCCACTTGGTAGTTCAAGAACACTTTTGCTGCCTTTGACTTTTTTACAACAAATACCTGTGGGAACTTCAGAGTCAATTTTTATGATTTCGTTGTTCTTATTTAGATATATCACATCAATTGGTGTTTTCATAAAAAACATATGAATTTGCGAACATGGTTTTATAAGAAGTCCACCCATGTTTTCAATTTGTTTCGGGCTTTTTCCCATTAATCCCATAAACCTTGTCCAAAAATTATTTGCTATTTTTATGTTTGTGATTTTCCTTTTCTCAATATATACTGCCGCTTCTTTCATAACTTTCTTCTTTCACAACGTGTTTCTTTCATATGCCACTACAGCATTCCAATTATCAATTGTTACCTTATTGCCATATCATCTGCACCGTTCATTGTTATCTTATTACTGAATCATCTACACTTGTCCCTTATTACCTTACAGCCTCGTCACCTGTAACCTGTCTCTTATTATGTTAATGCTACATTATCTATAATCTATCTTATCAACTAACTGCTGCATAAACTTTTATTTTCCAAACATTTCCATTATATTAAGAGCTGCCGGACCTAAAAGTACGATAAAAATTACCGGGAATATAAATAATACCATTGGTATCAGCATTGTAACCGGCGCTTTTAGAGCTTTTTCTTCCGCTCTCATTTTTCTATCTTTTCGCAGATTTTCTGCCTGTACTTTTAACACTGATTTAATGGAGATTCCCAATTGGTCTGCCTGTACTAAGGCTGTTAAAAAGCTTGTTAATTCTTTAACATCACATCTTTTTGCCAAGCCTTCGTAAGCTTCTTTTTTACTCATTCCTCGCTGGATGTCTCTTGTTGCCTGCATAAGATCAGTCATTAATTCTGACTTATCTTTCTCATAAAGACGAATTAATGCTGAATCAAATCCTAAACCTGCCTCAACGCTTACAACGAGTAAGTCCATTATATCAGGTAACTGCTGACGTAATAGCTCTTTTCGTTTCTTCGCCTTTGCCTTCAGCCACTCTCCCGGCAGTATAATTGCAACCAAACCTACCACTGCCATAGCAAGAATCAGATATGCCATTCCCAGATTCAAAATTTTGCAGACAATCAATGCAACAAGCATTAATATTGCAGATAAACCAATCTTTAGCATAGAAAACTGTTCCACAGATAACTCAGTTCCTGTCATTTCCAACATGTTTTCTATAACTGAAGTTTTTTTGTTGGTTTTCTCTCTCTTTTTTTTATTTTTCCCAGCCTTTTCCTTTTTGCTACTCTTTAAATATTGTTTGTATCTCTCTTTAATGCTTTTCTTTTCCTGATTAGGCTGCTTTTTTCTCGGTGTATCACCAACATTTTTTACACTTTCGATACGCTTACGTTTCCAGTTGTTTTTTAAACCTAAATTATAAGAAATAATAAGCACTAAGAAAAATATAACAACAGAGCACATAATTGTTAATAATATAACCATAGTGCCACTCCTTTTTAATTTCTACCATTAAATCTTTAGTATTTAACATCTAATCTTTGATATCTAATAGTTTGCATTTAATATTTAATGGTTACCACTTTCTTAATTACCGCAAATCCTATGCACTCCCAGACAAATCCAAAGGCAAGCATCGCTCTTCCTGCTGATGTTTCAAACAATTGTGATGCATACTCCCTATTAATTGCAGCCATCATGCCGAGTAATAGAAACGGTAAAGCACCTACTATAAAACCTGACATTCGCCCACTGGCTGTTCTTGTTTTGATTTCTTTTCGTAAACTAATACGGCTTTGTATTGTTCCTGATATTTTTTCCAAAACTTCTGCCAGATTTCCGCCAACTTTTCGCTGAATAATAATTGCGGTACATAACATATCCAAATCATCGCTATCTGTTCTCTCCACCATACGATTCATACTTTCTTCCAAAGTCATTCCACGTTGAGTTTCCTTAAAAACTCTACCAAACTCTTCCGAAATTGGTGCTTCCATATCTGTTGCAATATTACTCATTGCCGATTGAAAAGAATGTCCTGCCTTTAAGGCGTTTGACAAAACTCCAATAGCTTCAATTAGCTGTCCTTCTAATCTATTTTTTCGTTTTTTCTTTTTTCCACGTACATAAATCATTGGAAAAAAAGCTATCAGAGCAACCAATGCAATGCATATAACACTTGGAACTCCAACTATCACTAAAATAATGGGGATTACAATTGATGCCGAAATCCATATAGCGATAAATTGTTGTACCGGAATTTGAATTCCTACATTATATAGTTCATTTTCAATTTGTGCCAATTCTTTTCTTGTTTTAAATCCTGTATTTTTTTTAACTTTCAGTCTCTTTTGCTTTGTTGTTGTTTTTTTACGTTCTTCCTTTTCTTCTAATACAAAATCCTTAATTCTTTCTTCAACTTTTAATTTGTCCTTTGCAATGCCATGTAGAATAATAGTAAAAATACAAAAGAAAAATACCATGGCACATACTATAATTAATATTACTAACATTATTTTCCCTTCTTTTTACTCCTTAAAAAACCATCTGTTATCCATATCAACGCCGTTGGTTTTTACCTTCTCACAGCACTTTGGAACAACCCCGGTGCTTTCAAAATGTCCGACAAATTTATTATTTTTGTCCATGCCATCTACTACATACTTAAAAATTTCCTGAGTTGTAATAATGTCACCTTCCATACCGGTTATTTCGCATATACTTGTGATTTTACGGCTTCCATCTCTAAGACGCGCCTGCTGAACAACCAAATCCAATGCTCCTGCACACTGCTGTCTGATGGCTGTAACCGGAAGATCCATACCTGCCATCATTACCATTGTTTCAATACGTGCCAATGCATCTCTTGCCGAGTTAGCATGTGCTGTAGTTAAGGAACCGTCATGCCCTGTGTTCATTGCCTGAAGCATATCAAGTGTTTCACCACCACGAACCTCACCAACAACTATTCGGTCAGGTCTCATACGAAGTGCGTTTTTTACTAAATCACGAATTGTTATTGCTCCTGTCCCTTCTAAATTGGCAGGTCTGCTTTCCAAAGAAACTACATGATCCTGCATTAATTTAAGTTCCGCAGCATCCTCTATTGTAACAATTCTTTCATCATGAGGTATGAAGGCTGACAACACATTAAGCAATGTTGTTTTTCCTGAACCTGTACCTCCCGATACTAATATATTTAATTTTCCTCTGACACCTGCCTCCAGAAAGCCTGCCATTTCCGGTGATAACGATCCGAACTTCATCAGATTCTCGATGGTAAGAGGAGTATCTGAGAATTTACGAATTGTTATGGTCGAACCACAAAGTGCCAAAGGAGGAATTATCGCATTTACACGAGAGCCATCTTTTAATCTGGCATCAACCATAGGGTTAGAATCATCGATTCTTCGTCCTAATGGTGTTACTATTCTGTCAATTATTCTTCTAACATGTTCTTCATCCTGAAATTTCACATCTGAAAGAACAAGTTTTCCCTTTCTTTCTACATATATCTGATTAGGTCCATTTACCATAATTTCGCTTACGGTACTGTCATTAATCAATTCTTCTAAGGGACCTAACCCTGTAATTTCATTTTGAATTGACTTAGAAATATAAGTTCTGTCATTTCTTCCAATTTCAGGATAATTCTCTGTAAGATATTCATTTATTAAAGACTCCACATCTTTTTCAGTAACATTATCAAGCTTTGCCAACATTGATGCTACTTCTCTGTGAGTTTCTTCAATTACTTTTGCATAGTCATTTCTTGTGTTTTTTGTAGTTTGCTGTTCATTAAAAAGATTTCCTAATTCACTGTTATTTTCTCTTTCGGGAATCTTAGTTACCACTTCTTCTGTTTTTTCTTTATTTTCAGAGCTGCTTTTTTTCTCCATTCTCTCCATTAGATTCATATAGCAACCTCCTAAATTTCATCCCTGTTTACAAAACGAATTATTTCCTTACCTACTTTTGATTTTGGACTGGCAATTACAATAGGAACTCCCCTATTTATACTTGCTATTGTTGTTTTTGGGTCACTTGAAATTACCAACTCAATATCTTCGTCTAAAGTTGACTCCACGTCTTTTTTCTTAACATAGGAATCACCATCTTTGTTTAAAATAAATTTTACTTTTTTTGATAATTCAAGTGTATTTAATACATTCATACAGTTTTTCGCGTTTTTCAAAGTTGAAATTTCAGGTGTTATAATAAAATAAACAGTGTCTGACAATTCCAACGCCTGAAGCACACAGTCATCTAATGTTGGTCCCAAATCAAATATTATGTAGTCATAAGAGTCTTTTACCGCATCTATAATTGCATTCACATGTGTAGGTTTTACCAATTCTGCAAATTCCGGAGACTGAGGTGCTAACAAAACGCGTACGCCTGAAGAATGTGTATATAAATAGCTGTTTACCGTTGCCAGACTATAGTCATTCTCAGCCACTAAATCTGAAATGGTATCATACACTGGTATATCCATAAAAACGCCTACATCTCCAAACTGTAAATCTAAATCAATCAATAAAACTTTCTTGCCTTTCTTCTGTAACGCTACAGCCATATTAACCGAAACTGTAGTTTTTCCTGCCCCACCTTTTGTACCAAAAACCGATAAAATTTTTGAGTCATATTTCTGTTCTCCGGCATCTGTGTCACGACTTCTTTTTTTTGCAATTTCAGAAATTATTTCTTCCTGCATCTGCCTTTGCTCCATGTCTGTTGTCAGCACTTTTCCAATTCCACAGCTCATTGCCTCTGTAAGTATTTCTATATCACGTGTTCCTGTAAGAAGAATCATAACCAGATTCTTCTTTGACATATAAATTCTTTCAAGTAATTTTGTATCTTCGCTTGTTAAAATATCCGTCACTATTACAAGAGCATCCACTGATGTATTCATTACCTTTCCAACACCCTTTGAGTCAAGTAAAACAGTTCCCATATATTTAAAACCATCATTGTCCAGAAGTTCTTCTGCTTTTTTTTCATTTTCCATAGATGCCATTGCAAGTATTTTATAATGCTTCATGTTATACCTTCTTTTTATCCTAATATTATGTAAATTGCTACTTAGTATTATCTGTCTTCTGTCTTAATGTAATGTTAAAATTACTTAGCCCCGACATTACAAGACATTGTTTTGGTGTTAAAAGTAATGTTATGTTTGTGTTTACATTTCCGGCTCCTGCTGCTGTCACTTCACCAATCTTCAAAATCTTTACAGAAGAAAGCGCTACAAACTTCTTATTATTCTTTGAATTAACCGGAGTTGTAATAATATCAATTAAATCTCCCTCTGATAAATACCCTGCAACATCCTGTTGTAAATCAACTGCAATAGTCATTGCTCTCATACCTTTTGGAATCTGATATGATAAGCTGTTTCCAGAGTCACCTTTTTTGTATATTTTATTATTTAAAATCTGTTCTCCAGATGCAATTTCTCTTTCAGTTATTTTTCCAATTACATCTTTTAGATTATGGGCAGCATTACTATGTGATGAACCTGCCGGCACAGATATTAATTGCACCATATTGCTTTTAATTTCTGTATATCCTTTAATATCTTTAACGGCAACTACCACCTGTTCAGTTTCCTGCACCTGTGTTTCTGCCACCTGTTCTTCTCTTTTTTCATATCCGCTAAAAAAACTATATAAAAGAACGCCACAAACGGCTGCCGATATTAATGCTATAATGTATATTTTCTTCATGTGAGCTCCTTCTTAAATTGATGTTACGCTAGTTGATGTTGCCTTATAGTATTTTCCAAAAAATGTTTGAGCAACGAAAGTTAAATTCTTCACCGGGTATTCCACTGTTACATTGATTTTGTCACTGTCAACGCTAACTGAAATGGTAGCTCCCTCGCCTCCGTTCCATAAATCTTCCTTTGCTCTTGTTTCAACCTTTTTGATCAATTGATTCATAGTTGATTCATCATAATCTGAAACATAAAGTGAAGCATACCTTGCTCCTGCATAAGATGCGTTCTCTACTCTGTATTGATTAGAATATATCCACCCAAAATCAATTACTCCACAAAGTAAAGTTAGTAACAGTGGTAAAACAAGGGCAAACTCTACAATTGACTGACCTTTTTCACTTTTTTTTAATTTACCAAACAATGGAATGCCTCCTTTCCTGACAGTGTATCCACAATGAAAAAGACAGAGCATTTTTTCGAACCTGCTCTGTCTTTTTTATAAATATGAAATTGTTATTTTGTTTAATCTTAGTGTCCACCACCAGCTGCTGCTGTTGTTGCTTTATTTAATTCATCTTTAGCACCATTGAATGTGTCCTTGATTCCACCACCTAATGCTGTGACAGCTACAATAACAACTACTGCAATTAAAGCAATAATTAATGCATACTCAACCATTCCCTGTCCACTCTCATCTTTAAAAAATTTCTTTAACATAATTTACTCCTCCTATGGATAATATTTTTAATTCTATATTTTCTCAACAGTTTGTTCTGTTGTATCGAACCTATTAAAAAAAGTTCATTACGGTTACCATCGCCACTGCAATGAATGGCCCCATTGGAATCATCTCATGTATAACCAACTTAAATGCCATATTGGATTGAACCACTGTATATGCCAATACACAAATTCCCATAAGTACTATGACATATAATAAATTAGTAATTCCTAAACAAAATCCAACTGCTGCTGCCAGCTTAATATCTCCGGCTCCTACATTCTTAGCCAACAATGCCGGGAATGAAAAAATTGCAAATCCGGCAACTAATCCTAACAATGAAGAAACTAATGAAAATTCAGGAAAACCTTCTATTCCTAAAACATAGGGTATACTAAAAGCTACCTTAATAGCCAAAATTGCAAGTATCAAATCATTGGGGATAATTCTGTGATGCAGGTCTGTCACAGCGATTACTTCGCAAATCATTAATAATATGAAACTGTATATTATGGTATACAAAGAATTCTGTTTCCACATAATAGCAGCTCCTACCAATGCCATTATTATATGTAAAATAATCCTTTCGTTTCTACACTGGCTGTACACGATATTCCTGTTTAACAAAAGTCTCTGCTCAATAAAATCACAAGCAATCTTAAGAGCTGTTCCAATCAATGCACCGGCAATTAATTTGATTGCCAGCATTTCTTACCTCCTTTGTCTTTTCGTATCTTTGTCATTTCTAAAGTATAGCATAACTGATTCTTGTTTTCTATTGCTTTGTTCCCAAGTGGACATTTTTGTTCTGAACGTATGTTTTGTAACGTTTTTACTTCTAGTAGACTTATTTAGCAGAATTTTTGTGCATTATAACCAGCATATCGTCACCCATTGTAAAAATTAGGATTTACATCTTTCGTTCTATAAATTATTTTTTCTTTTGCTTATTAAAGATTACTCATTAACATAATATTTCTATATTAAATTAGTTTTTCCATAAAGCAACTAAACATATTTTAAAAAACATAATAATATTAGGTTGACATTACTTTTTCAAAATTGCATAATTAAGAAAAGAATGTCATTTCGTACTTTGTTATATCAAAATGGATGTTTAATTGTTGTACTTTTTGTGCTTAGACGTTTTGAAAGGGATATAATATGATGAAATGGACGAAACATATAAAAGACGAAAGTGGAGCATCCGCAATTATTGTTGCGTTGATGCTCGTTGTTTTATTAGGCGCTGCTGCACTTGCTATGGATCTTGGTTCAGCCTACTCCACCGGTGCTAAAGTGCAAAATACATGTGATGCTGCTGCACTTGCCGCAGCCAAGGAATTACCAAACCGCTGTTCAACAGAATCAGTGGCAAAACAATTTGTAAAGGAAAACGGTATTAATCCTAAATATGCCAAGATTACCATTAACGATTCTTCTTCCCGAGTGGAAGTCAGCATAAACAAAAAAGTTAATACCGGATTCGCCAAAATTCTTGGTATTAATACTGTTACTGTACAAAAGAGAGCAATTGCAAGCAAGGAAACCGTTCCTGTTGTGGAAACCCACAAAAAACTTAACACTATTTTTAATTATCTTCTTTTTCAGGGCAGTACAGACGATATGGTTTTCAATTCAGGCGGTATGGGTATTTACGGTCAGGTTCATGGAAATGGTAACATAAAAATTAACGCAGCCCTATGTGCCTTAGGCGGTATATCTGAATCTGGTAATAATTTATATGCTACAAGCAGTTTTCCGGTTGTTAAGAAAAACGAGTCAACAGGGGAGTTTGAAGAAGTTGGTACAGCTAAAATTCAATGGTGGCCATACAAAATACAAATTCAATCAAACGATGGTTCTATTATTGATGATATTACAAATTCTGAATATTACATCAAAGAAGAAAAAGAACTTACTATGCCTGATTTTATAATTGATAATGTTGATGCTTTGATTCCGTCACAGCGACCAACCTTAACCAGTTTTTCCGGTTGGGATACTATTAGCAGCGATATTAATTCTGCTTCTTCTAACAATGTACACTTTACCGGTAAATCAGGAACTTTAACAAAGAGTTTTTCTCATATAATTTATGCCGATGGTGATTTAGAAATTAATTCACGAACCAATGATATTGTTATTAATGGAGATATTTATGTAGATGGCAATTTAAAACTTTCAGCTTATGGATGCAAGTTGACCATAAATGGTAATTTATATGTAAGTGGGAATACAACTTTTTCAACTAATGACGATATAACAGTCAATGGCAACATATACTGTTGTGGTGATATTAATTCAGATGGTGGTTCCATTGGTTCCATAAATTGCGACTATGTATACTGCAACAACTTTATCCCTGGTGGAAAAGCCGATATTTCAGGCGTGTTGGTTGCAGAAAACAAAATTAAATTTACATCATCATCTAACAGCGTAAGCGGTTCTCTTGCTGTGGTCAGTAAAAACGGCGACATTGATCTGACTGCCGGTTCTCAGGAGTTTAACGGTATTGTTTATGCTCCAAAAGGAACTATTTCTCTTGGTGGCGTTACAACTGTACATGGAAATCTGATTGCAAATAAGTTAAATCTTACATCTGCAATACAAATCTATCCACTTACAAATTCCATAATTGATGATTTGTATGACACGGTTTTAAAAGATTCAACTACAGAAACTACTACTTCAACGTCAACTTCCGTAAAGCTTGTAGAATAAACTACAATTTCGACGGTACTTTCTATTACATAAAAAAATCTGCTTAGCTTAAAACTACTAAGCAGATTTTTCTTTGTATTTTTGCATCCTTTATTTTATTCCAAATATAAGTTTAATTAAATTCCAAAAAGAATGACTGTTGTATGGTTCAAAAAACATATTCCCTAGCTCCTCTCTTATTCCCGTACGTCTTTCTCCCTTATAGTATACTTTGCAAAAAAAGTTTTACAAGTGTCGTTTTTTTTGGCGAGCACGCTTTTTTTATAAAAACATATTTATTTTTAGTTCATTTTAAACTTCAATTTTTGTTATAAACATACAATCTTTCCACTCTGTTTCGATTGTTCCGTCATACTTTTCCAGTATTCTATGAACATTTTTCATGCCATAGCCATGATTTTCTTTGTCCTTCTTGGTAGAAATTCCTTCCTCATAATCTCTTTTTGGAGAGCTATTTTTTATCGTAATGTAAAGTCTGTCACGATAATTTCGAATCTCCATTTCAAGTCTTCTTTTGCCTGCATATTCAAGAATTGCTTCCTTTGCGTTATCTAAAATATTTGCAAAAATAACACATATTTCAGTGTTTCCAAGAATAATATTTTGAGGAAATTTTCCAATAATTTTCACATCAAGAGGACCATCTTCACGAATTTCCTGTATCTTTGCATTTATTATGTAATCTGAAATAAGATTTCCTGTTTTGTAAATGGTATCTGTTTTTGAATAACTTTTAAGACCATTTAAATATTTTTCTATTTCGTCATATTCTTTCTTTTCAACCAACACTTTTAACGCTGTCATATGCTTGTTTACATCATGTTTAAAAGCTCTAAGCTCTTCGTCTTTTTTCATAACATTTAGGTAATAATTCTTCTGATCTTCAATACATTTTTCGTTTAAGGCATTAATCTCTGCCAACTGCTTTCTGGAACTTTCTACGTTTATGTAAAGAACACAAAGGGTTACTACGAAAAATGATAAAACTATGGAAGTAATCATTACTAATCTTTTCGTTCCATATGTAATTTCTCCAAGAACCATTCCCTGCATACATGCGCAGACGACACACATAGCTATAATAGCCAAAATAACAAGCAAATATTTTACAACATTTATGTCTTTTAGTCTTTCTCTAAGAACGACATTTTTCTTTCTCATTATATAACCGATTATGAGAAGTGGTAAAATGCCTACCACATCTGCCAGAACATCAATGTACTGTTCATTTGCCCGATACTGCTCTCCAAGTGGAGTAACTGCAACCAATACCAACCACATCATCAAATCAATAAAGGAAACTGTAAACCATTCTATAATTATACTTAATATAGATAATCGCCTACCCTCTGAAAATAAAATTGTTACTATCATAGTAATAAGTAGTAAGTTGTTTAAAAGGCTCAAACTTCCCTGTATGTATGCTCCTATACCAAGTAGTAGCCATATAGGTATCATTAAATATTTTTTCTTTCCATTGGATGATTTTAAACCAATAATATAATATGAAATAACAACAAATTTCATTGTTTCGAAAATGTATATTAACAATGCAATAATTTTATCCATTAGCAAAACCTCGCATTTTCTTTGCAATACTGACTATATTCTTTTTTTATTTTACTTTTAAGCCTTGCACTAACCGGTATCTCTTCTCCATTTACAATAATTGTTTTTTCTTTTATTTTTTCTACATATGCCATATTTGCAATATATGTTCTATGAACACGTATAAATCCCACACCGGCAAGTGTATTTTCCAACTCTGTGCTTGAACGGCGCACCGACATTTCACTTCCATCTTCTAAATGAAGAATATTATATACGTGCTCTGCCTGAATGTAACAAATATCTCTGCTGTCAATACCATCAATATTAACTGTATTCATAACTCTTTTTATGGCATTATCAAGCATTACCGGCAATTGACTGTCCAAATATTTTTTCGTAACAAATCCCATAACATTTACGCCAAACGCCTGATTCATCATCTCATCATGACTTGTTACAAAAATAATTATTGTATCCTTTTTTCTACTTTGGAAATTGTTTTTTACAGAAATCCCGTCTAAATTTTCCATTTCAATGTCCAATATCAGAATATCATACTCCCCCTCTAAAACTTCCTTACCATCAGTAAAGGTCTCAATTATTATATTCTCATCCTTGTAACTATTTGCTACCTGTTTGCAAACAGCCTCAACTGATTCACGCATGATTTTTTCGTCATCACATATTCCAATAACCATTTTCAATTTTCCTTTGCATCATTAAGTATTCAGCTTATTCATGCTTTATCCATATGTATGTTAAACATCGTAGATCCCCAATGTATATTTCTATTTTATACGTTAATAATGTTTTCAGCAAGGATTGATTTATTTTTAATTTATTAACAAAAAAAATGGTGTCCCACCTCTTTTTTCAAGAAGGAACACCAAGTTAAAAAGTATTAATTTCCCGGAATCCTTAACTAATAACGAACTGTACAAAGTTAAAATTAAGAAGTAATTTCCATACTTTCTAAAAAATAATAAAAGCAAAGGTTGCGAGTATCACAATCTTTGCTTTTATTATTATCACTTAATTATAATTATCTTCAAAAGTCCAAATCTTACTTCCTTTGTCATTTACAATAACACCAAAATTTTCCTTGCCGGCATTAATAGCTGATTTTTTGTCATTGCAAATTCCTTGAAGTCTTCCGTATGAATAAACAAAGAATTTACCTTCAATATTCTTATATATGTCAGCGTTTAAAACTTCAACATTACTACTAAAAGTAACTGTTGCCGGTTTGTTTATTTTCAAGGCTGTATTAGAATCTAAATTGTTTGTAAATGCAATTGCTAATTCCTGCATCTTTATATCATCCATGTAAAAGCTGGACTTTGCTACCGGCTGTTTAATTTCTGTATTGTTAAGAATCTGGTCATCACCAATTTTCTTATTATTTTTCCACTTGTTAAAACTGATTACAGAATCTGTCACCTCAATATTTGACAAAATCACCCCTGATTTCTTATATGTTTTAACTTCCTGCAACTTGTTATCAACAATCTTTAAAGTTGTAATTGGAAAACGTGCATACTTTCTTGTTGATTTTACTTTTGCCATACCATAAACAAGATTCTCTCCTGTAAAGCCACAAACTGCTATTTTACTTCCGTTTTCTTTTATTTCTTTCTTTGAACCTGTCGATAAATCAACAACCGTTATAGAATCACTATCAGTCAATGTTCCATTTGTGTTATAGGCAATAACTTTTCCATCTTCAGTAGAAACACAACTTCCGTCTTCTAACTTATCTACTAGTATGCCCCACTCTTTTGTTTTCAAATTAACATAATAAATTGTATTATTTATCATTAAATAAACTGTTCCGTCACCTTTATAGCATAAATCCTTCATTTCATTTGTAAGAATCTGGCTAGGTTCATCGCTAGGTATAAAGGCAATTTCTGTTGTAGTATTTTTCTCCCAGTTATAATCCATTACCGAAATACCATTTTTGCCCCTGTGATAGCCACTTGTGCTGTAACCGTAAATAATAAACGTAAGATTTCCCTTGTCATCAACATTTACAACCTTCGCCTTAGTCTTATACAATGTCTCTGAAGACTTTGCCTTAAGTTTATATGGTGACTTAATATTTTTTCCTATAATATCCATTACATAAACATCGCCATTTATTTCATAGGCAATGTACTGCTGATTGCTACTTTCCTTATATACTGTAGTTGTCTGTTTCTGTATTCCCAAATCGATAAACGAATTTCCCACATTATTTTCGTTGCAATCCCAGATTTGATTTACTTCCCTGTTGTATGCGAGAATATAATTCTTTCCTTTAAAAGTCCAAACAGTCACTGTTTCTGCTACATTATACTTTTCCTTTACTTTCTGAGCATTTGTAGCCTCAATTTGATAGTTTAAAGTATATGTGCCTGATTCACCTGTGTCTTTAATATAAATATCTTTGGCAGACACAACCACGTCACCTATTTTCTTAGGTCTGAAGGTTTTCCAAATTACCATTCCCAAAGTTGATCTGATTGTAGCCTGACCTAAACTGTCACTTGCATACTTTGAATTTGGTTCCAAATACGCTGCAACATCACTTGATTTTTCCTCGTTAAATGTATTTTCACTAAACTTCTTAGCAAACTTAATCTGATTAGGAACAATCTTATCTCCATTCATAATTGTGGCTCTTGTGTAGTAATATACTTCATGGTCACTTGCAGTCTCGATTATAAATTTAAGGAAATATTCTTTTCCCTGTTCCATAATGGCACTTGCCTGATATGTTAAATCAATAGTTCCTCCATTTTCTTTCCAATCTTTAATTGTACCATTATCAACAAGACTATTGTTGTTGTATTCTTTTACTTCATACTTAACAGTTTTAATTTTGTTTCCCTGCGTTTTAATAACCATAGGAACCTTATGACTTGTTGAAATTGGAACGATTACGTCTCTCATTAAGCTCTCGTCCATTGCCATTGTGTAACCGTCAAGTTTTCCTATAACTTCATCACCATACTTCAATGTAATTGTAGGAAGTTTTTTCATTTTTGTTTCTTCTTTTTGATTGTTATTTTGTGCTGTGTTATCCTGATGGCTTTTGAAAACAATTGCACCTGCAACTGCTATAAGTATTACTGCCAAAACAGATACCACTACTGTTGTCTTCTTTTTCATTATATCTCCTATTTCAACCTATCTTTTTAGGCACTGAAAGGGCAGTTCAAGCTGCCCTTTAGTTAATTTATTTTCCTTTTGTTGTTTTTGCTTTCTGTTTTTTTCTGTCTCTTCTAGACATTTTCTTTGTATGTTTCTTCTGTGCCGGCTTAGATTCAACACTTGGTTCTTCCTTTGCCTTTTCAGATTCTATAGTTTCGTTCTTTGCCTGGGCTTTAGTTTCTGCCTTTGGTTCTTTCTTTTTCACTTTCTTATTTACTACTTCAGGAAATTTAAAAATAACTGATTCGTAAGGTCTAAGTGGCATTTCAAGTCTAAACGGCATACCGTCACATTCGCTTTCAATTGCCTTATATGTAACCTCCTGTTTTTCTCCTGTTTCTGTAGTAAGAAGTCGTGTATAAGTTCCTGCCTTTGGTACTCCAACGCAGTAGTCAGGTCTTTCTATCGGAGTGAAGTTGCAAACAAAACCAATTGAATTCTTATTGTCAGGTTCTGTTGTTTTTCTTATGAAACTAAAAATACTCCTGTCTGCATCATTTGCATTAATCCATTCGAAAGCACCATAACCTTTTGTCTCTGTATAGAGAGCAGGATATTCTTTGTATAAATGCAATAATTTCTTTACATAATCCTGCATATCCTTGTGTTCTGGTTCGTCTAATAAATACCAATCAAGACTTCTGCTTTCTGACCATTCCTGTAACTGTGCAAATTCTTGTCCCATAAACAGTAACTTACGTCCGGGATGACCTAACATAAATGTATATGCAGTTTTTAAATTCTTAAATTTATCAGCAGGATAACCTGGCATCTTATTAATCATAGAGCATTTCAAATGAACAACCTCATCATGTGATAAAACTAAAATGAAGTTTTCGCTAAATGCATATGTTATGCCAAAAGTCATCTTGTTATGGTTGTTCTTTTTAAACAATGGATCTAACTTAGTATATTCTAAGAAATCATGCATCCAGCCCATGTTCCATTTGTAAGAGAAACCAAGTCCTCCCTCTTTAGGAGCCATTGTTACCTTTGGCCATGCTGTTGATTCTTCAGCAATAATATAAGCTCTTGGATTTCTGTAGTTCATAACACTGCTTAAATGTTTGAAAAATTCTACAGCTTCAAGATTTTCTTTTCCACCATAAATGTTTGGAATCCACTGACCGTCTTCTCTACCATAATCGCGGTAAAGCATTGATGCTACGGCATCAACTCTAAGTCCGTCAATATGATATTTTTCAACCCAGAATAAAGCATTTGCAATAAGGAAATTGCTTACTTCTGTCTTTGAATAATCAAATACCTTTGTGCCCCAATCAGGATGTTCACCCATTCTGCTGTCAGCATATTCATACAATGGTGTTCCATCAAAAAATGCTAAACCATGTTCATCCCTTGGGAAATGTGCAGGAACCCAATCAAGTATTACCGCAATTCCTGCTTCATGGAATGAATCCACAAGATACATAAAATCCTGTGGGGTTCCATATCTTGAAGTAGGTGCATAATAACCTACTACCTGATATCCCCATGAACCATCAAATGGATGTTCCAAAATTCCCATTAATTCTACATGTGTGTATCCCATGTCCACAACATATTTTACAAGTTCATCAGCCATTCTTCTATAGTCATAGAAGCCATCTTCATCGTCAGGTCCTTTATAGTTCTTTCTCCATGAGCCAGGATGTACTTCGTATATAGACATTGGCTTTTCATAATGATTTTCAGACGCTTTTTCCTTAATCCATTTTTGGTCGTTCCATGTATATGAGTCGATATTGGCTACACGAGAAGCGTTGCCAGGTCTCATTTCTGCCCAGTTTCCGTAAGGATCTGCTTTATATAAAGTGTCTCCGGTTTGAGTAGAAATAACGTACTTATACAATGCTCCTTCGTCTACTCCCGGAATGAATAGTTCCCAAATACCTGAATCATTCTCCATCTTCATATTATGGTCGTATCCAATCCAGTTATTAAATTCTCCAATGACTGAAACATTTGTAGCATGTGGTGCCCACACTGCAAAATATGTTCCTTTAACACCATCAACTTCCGTAACATGTGCTCCTAATTTTTCATATATTTCGTAGTGTGTACCTTCTCCAAATAAATAACAGTCGTCTTTTGTTATAGCTCTTTTATTTTGCATATGGCCTTCCTTCCCGCGCACCAATACGCCCTTTATTAGTTTGATTTTTATACTCTGTTATAGTTGATTAAACATCCCTTTAAGATAATATCTCTTTCATCGTCTGTCATTTCACCTAACTTTAATGTAAATGGTTTTAATTTGCCCTCACCAACTACATATGCAGGTATATCTGACTTTTTGTCCTTAACAGCTTCTGCAATGTTAGGTACAAAAATATAGTCATCTTTCTTAAATGGAAGTTCTTCCTGTTCATAAATAAATGGAAGCATACCCCAGTTAATAAGGTTTGAACGATATCTCTTTGTAGCATATTCCTGTGCAATGTTAGCCCAGCCGCCTAAAACTTTCTGACATGATGCAGCCTGTTCTCTTGCTGAACCGTCACCTGGTTTTACAGCGTAGATTGTGCTACCAACTCCAACATTGTCTTTATTTACATCAGGGAACTGTCCCTTGATTGTTTCCATGATTGCTTTATATTCATCTGAATAATCGCACATGCACTTGCCTTCTTCTCTAGCCTTTTCAACCTTCTGAACTTCCTTGGCCTTGCCTACATATTCAGGGTCTTTTCTTGAAAGTGCAAACTCTGCAAGTCCTAAAGGATTTGATCTGTATGAAGATGTTTCTCCTGAAGGAATAAGTTCGTCAGTTGTTGTTACAGGGTCATGAATTTCTGATACAACTTTAAGTAAAAGATTGTCTGTAAGTGCAACCATTTCAGGCCAGTCCTTAATATTTGGTCCAAACTGAATTTCAGTATCAGGATCTGCAACACCATGAGAATCAAATACTCTGTTTGCGTAAATGCTACTATCAAAGTGATATGTACGATTCTTAAATTCTACATCAACATCTGTAGCTGCTGTTAAATAACCCTTGTTGGCTGCTGTAGCTGCAATAGATCTTGCATCCATAAGTGCAACTGATGAAATCTGACCATTCTGTAATTTACTTCCTTCTCTGTTAGGGAAGTTTCTTGTTGAATGTCTGATACTAAATGCATTATTGCTTGGTGTGTCACCTGCACCGAAACATGGTCCACAGAATGCTGTTTTCATAACTGCTCCTGATTCCATAATTGATGCTGCTGCACCGTTCTTTATAAGTTCCATGTATACAGGCATTGAAGCAGGATATACACTAAGTGTAAATTCATCAGCACCAATGCTCTTTCCATCAAGAATATCTGCTGCTGCACAAATATTTTCAAATCCACCACCTGCACAACCTGCGATGATACCTTGATCAACATATAACTTTCCGTTTCTGATTTTGTTAGTAAGCTTGTAGTCAACCTGGCCATCTAATGAAACTAAAGCCTTCTTTTCAACATCTCTTAAAATATCTTCAAGATTTGCATTTACTTCTTCAATTGTATATGTGTTACTTGGGTGGAAAGGCATTGCTATCATAGGTTTAATCTTTGATAAATCTACATAAACCATTCCATCGTAGTATGTAACTTCTCCAGGATTTAATTCCTTGTATTCATCTACTCTTCCATGAATGTCATAGAATTCCTTAATCTTTTCATCTGTTCTCCAAATTGATGATAAACATGTTGTTTCTGTAGTCATTACATCAACACCGATTCTGAAGTCTGCACTAAGACTTGACACACCAGGTCCAACAAATTCCATAACCTTGTTCTTAACATAGCCCTTGTCAAATACTTCGCCGATAATTGCAAGTGCAACGTCCTGTGGTCCAACTCCCTTTGCAGGTTCTCCTGTCATGTAAATTCCAATTACTTCAGGTCTGTTAATGTCGTATGTCTGTGAAAGAAGCTGTTTTACTAATTCAGGTCCACCTTCACCCATTGCCATAGTACCAAGGGCACCATAACGTGTATGTGAATCAGAACCAAGAATCATCTTTCCACCACCAGCTAACATTTCTCTCGCAAACTGATGAATAACTGCCTGATGAGGTGGTACATAAACTCCACCATATTTCTTTGCGCATGTAAGTCCAAACATATGGTCATCTTCATTAATTGTTCCACCTACTGCACATAAACTGTTATGACAGTTTGTAAGTACATAAGGAATTGGGAATTTTTCAAGTCCTGACGCCCTTGCTGTCTGAATAATTCCAACGAAAGTAATATCGTGAGATGTTAATTTATCAAACTTAATCTGAAGCTTGTCCATGCTTCCAGATGTGTTATGATCCTTCAAAATTCCATAAGCAATTGTGTTCTTGCCTGCTTCTTCTTTTGAAAGATACTTACTTCCTAATTTACTTTTTAAAAGTTCTTCGTTTCCGTCCTCAATAACTTCTGTTCCGTTAATGAGATACGCTCCGCCATTTGATAATTTGATCATTTCTGCCTCCTACGTTTTACTAACCTTTCAGTTCTTTTAAGTATACAAAATTTAGGGCTTATTTTCAAGTAAGATTGATGGTTATAGCACCTTTAAGTGACGTTACTTTTTTATTTTTCATACACAAAAGATAAACCGTATAAAAACGATTCATTTTTAAACGTAAAGAGGTCACTCCAAAACTACAAACTGTTTTGAAGGGACCTCTCCTTTTTGATATATGGCTTATCTAAATTTATTTTCTTTTAAGTTTCTTAAACTGCATGTATTTAACCTTAATTCCAGCTAAAACATCTTCAAGTTTGATATTATATGCACCCTTGTCTAACTTAACCTTGCAAAGTTTTTGAGTAATCCAGTTACCGTCTGTACCGTTTGTCTGAATAACTACCATGTTCTCGCCGTTTGCATTTACATTTACAGTAGACTGAGCTAAGTTTGACTTCTCAAATGAAATATTAACAATAATTGTATATTCTGCATCTTCTTCTACAATCATTGTTGCTTCCTTGCCACTGTTGAACATAACCTTGTTGTCTTCTGATAAGTTAAACTGTTCATATTTTGCTTCACTTACAGGAACTGAAGGATAATGTTTAGCAACATCTGTGTCAACTAATTCTCTTTCAATTACCTGTGCGTTAAGGATAAAGTTGCAAATGTTAATTGCTGCTCTTTGAAGTTCTCCAACTGTTAAAGTTCCTGCTTCAACAGAGCTTTCTGTGTTATCGTTGTTTGAGTTTACTTCTGCACCATTGTTATTTACAACCATGTATACATCATTCTGTGAACGAACCATGTCTCTTGTATCCTGATTTGATTCTTCTCCACCGAAGGCAACGTCGTTCATCTTTGCCCACCAGTCAGTCATTACAATACCTTTGTATCCCCATTCTCCACGAAGAACTGTTGTACAAAGGTCATAGTTTGATGCAGCCCAATGTCCGTTAATAGGATTGTAACTTGTCATAAGAGTCATTACAGTGCCTTCTTTTACAGCCATTTCAAATGACTTTAAGTAAATTTCTCTAATTGCACGTTCTGAACAAACAGCGTCAACCTTAAATCTATGTGATTCCTGTCCGTTTAAAGCAAAATGCTTAATTGTTCCCCAGGTACCACCATCCTTAATACCTCCTGTTGAAGCAACTGACATTGTTGCTGAAAGGTATGGATCTTCTGAATAATATTCAAAGTTACGTCCGTTAAGCGGATGTCTGTGAATGTTTACACCAGGTCCAAGTAAAGTATCTACATGATTTGCTCTTAATTCTTCACCTTCCATTGTGTAAAGTTCTCTTACTAACGGAGCATTCCATGAAGCTGAAAGAGCTGTACCAATTGGAAGCTGTGTAGCTTTTCCATCATATCTAAGACCACTTGGTCCATCTGCACAACACGCTGCAGGAATTCCATAATTAAATAATGCATCTGAAATTCCACCAAAAGCTGAAGCTGTACCCTGAGTTACTCTAGGGTTACTCATACCTTCACCTCTTACAATCTGTGCTAATTCTTCAACTGAAAGCTGAGCCACAAAATCTTCAATTGTATTCTTTCCTTCATATACATCCTGAAGAGTAATTCCCTTATCACCTGTAAGTTCCATTGTTTTTGGTAAATTATCTTCAATTCTCTTTACCATGTCTACTGTTGGCTTCTGTGAAGGGATATATTCTTTTTCAAAAGTTCCATCAGCTTTCTGTTTGCCCGGTTTTAAAATAGTTAAGTTCTCATCATTTGGGCAACAAACTTCTGATAGCTGTTCTGTTACTACTAATTCTTCAACATTGTATATAAGAACTTCTTTTACGTTTCTTACACTATTACCCACATATATTGCATAGTCACCTGCTTCTAAAACGTAGCATGACTTATTTCCTGTAACTCCACTGTCATCATAAGAAGCCATGTCTTTTACAGCAAATTCAATGTCCACTGTCTGACTTTCTGATGGTGCAAGTTTATTTGTTTTCACATAAGCACATAATTCCTTTGCAGGCTTTCCTAATTTACCCTGAGGTGCACTATAATAAACCTGAACAACTTCTTTTCCTGAATATGTATCACCTGTGTTTGTAACTTTCACCTGAAGTTTAACTTTTTCCTCTTCAACCTTTGCAGATAAAGTTTCTATACCAAATGTTGTGTATGACTGTCCAAAGCCAAATTCATATACAACCTTTTCAGGTGCAAAAGTTTCGAAATATCTGTAACCGACATAAATGTCTTCCTTGTAAAGATTGGTAAGTGGATTACCAAAATTCTCATGTGATGGATAATCTTCAAGGTTCTCTGCGATTGTGTCAGGTAACTTACCACTTGGTGTTTCTTTTCCTGAAAGAACATCCACAACTGCATTGCCACCTTCCATTCCGCCTGACCAAACGTATGCTACCGCCTTAATCTTACCGTTAAACTGTGGATCATTAACCCACTTCATATCAATAATGTTAGAAACATTTAATATAACTACCACATCTTCAAATGCTTCCGTTATATTTTTAATATTTGCTATTTCTTCTTCTGTTAGTAAATAACTTCCCGCACCATTATAGTTATCTTTGTCTTCTCCGGCTGTACGTCCAATAATATAAACAGCCTTGTTTGATACCTGCGCCTGTTTCTTTGCGTACTCTACAGTAATGTCCATGTCTTTCTGGAACCAAGGCTCGCAAGCCCAACCGCCGCCACCATTGTCAAATGGATGATCCTTAAGCCATTCTACATAACCATTTGCAAGTTCTTCATTAATATTAAGATTGCTGTTTTTGAAACCATCTATAATATTTGTAGCATATTCTACCTGAACAGCTCCACCTGAACCGGTTCCGCTTCTATAATATTCTAACTGTGGTCTACCAAAAACTGAAATCTTATCCTCTGTTGAAAATGGGAGTACATTGTCCTGATTCTTTAGTAAAACAATGCCTTCAACTGCCGCTTCACGGCTTTTTTCTGCGAATCCCTTAACAGGAACGCCCCTTAAATTCTCGCTCATTCAATTTTCCTCCAACTTTATTATCCCTTAACATAATTAAATTCAATGATTTCTTCATTAAAAATCTCACTCTAAATATCTATAAATCACTATATCATAGGGAAATGGGAATTACTAGATTTTATGGGCAGAAAAATGTTTTTATTAGCGTGAATTTGCCGCTTTTCCGAAAACATTTTTATTTCTGTTTTTTATTAGCGTGAAAAGGCATTATACATAATGTCGGTCTGTAATTGTAACGTTTTTATTTTTAAACACAAAATACTTTTTATTACTTTTTTTAAAGAAATAATGTCGCCAGAGACATTATTAGTGCCGAATGCGCTAATCCCAACACTGTATTTTTATCACGCACGATATTTTAACACTATAAAATCTTTTTTCCATATTTAATATAAAATTTATTGGATAATTATTATAAATTTTCAAACTTTTTTTGGTTATGTTTACCCTTTGTAATTTATTGCTTTAACGCGCTAAATAAGTTAAAATTAAATTACTATGTGTAGTTAATTTTTCAAAAAATTTTACTACAAAATGAACGTAGGAAAGGAACTTAAACAATGGGAAAATATTTTCAAGAAGATATTGAAACTGCCTCAAGAGAGCAGATTAATCAATGGCAAAACGACGGACTTTTAGATGTAGTAAAAAGAGTATATGAAAACGTACCTTTTTACAGAAAAAAAATGGAAGCTGTAGGAGTTACTCCTGATGATATCAAGTCAATTGATGACATTTCAAAATTACCTTTTTTAACTAAGGATGATTTAAGAGATGCTTACCCATATGACTTAGTGGCACTTCCTCTTAAGGATTGTGTGCGAATTCATTCAACTTCAGGTACAACCGGAAAACGAGTAGTTGACTTCTACACACATGGAGATCTTGACAAATGGGAAAACGGTTGTGCAAGAGCAATTGTTGCCGCAGGTGGTTCAGACGAAGATGTAGTTCACGTCTCATACGGTTATGGACTTTTTACAGGTGGTGCCGGATTAAACGGTGGTTCTCATAAAGTTGGAGCCCTGACTCTTCCTATGTCATCAGGGAACACAGACAGACAGCTTCAGTTTATGACAGACTTAGGTTCAACTATTCTTTGCTGTACACCAAGTTATGCTTCATATTTGGCAGAATCAATTGAAGAGCGTGGAATCAAAGACCAAATCAAGTTAAAAGCCGGTATTTTCGGTGCAGAAGCATGGTCTGAAAAAATGAGACACAATTTGGAAGAAAAGCTTGGCATCAAAGCGTACGATATTTACGGTCTAACAGAAATTGAAGGGCCAGGTGTTGCTTTTGAATGTGAAGCTCAGGAGGGCATGCATATTTGCGAAGACTATTTTATTGCTGAAATAGTTGATCCTGATACACTTGAACCACTTCCTGATGGAGAAATCGGCGAATTAGTATTTACAAGTTTTGCTAAGGAAGCCTTTCCACTTATCAGATACCGTACAAAAGATATTACATACATTACAAGAGAAAAATGTAAATGCGGACGTACACATGCAAGAATTCACAGACTTATGGGGCGTTCAGATGACATGCTTATTATTAAAGGCGTTAATGTTTATCCTTCACAAATTGAGGAAGTTCTTATTAAACAGGGCATGCCTGCAAACTATCAGCTTATTGTTGACCGCGTAAACAATAGCGATACAATGGAAGTTTTAGTTGAAATGACTCCTGAAATGTTCTCTGACACAATTAGCGACATTGAAACAAAAGAAAAAGATATTGTTGCCGCCCTTAAGAGCATGCTTGGAATTTATGCAAAGGTAAAACTAGTAGAGCCAAAATCAATTACTCGTTCAGAAGGAAAAGCTGTTCGTGTTATTGACAAGAGAAAAATTTAATATTTTAGGAGGTCAGTTATGTATATAAATCAGATTTCAGTTTTTATAGAAAATAAACCAGGCAACCTTGCCAAGTTTACAAACTTTTTAGCAGATAATCACGTTGACATGCGTGCTTTTGAAATTGCTGATTCAAGCGATTTTGGTATTATTAGAATAATTGTGGATAAGCCATTAGATACACTTACATTGTTAAAAGATAACGATTGGATTTGCAATCTTACACAGGTTGTTGGTGTGAAAATTCCCGATGAACCAGGTGCCATGGCAAAAACAATGAATATTCTTGCAGAAGCCGGCGTAAGTGTTGAATATGTTTACACATTCCTTGCAAGAGGAACTGACGATGCACTTATGGTTTGTCGTGTTAAAGACAATGACAAAGTTGCAGCCATTATGAAAAAGAATGGCGTGAAATTAGTTTCACAGGAAGATCTTATGAAGATGTAATGGTTCTTCAAGGTAATATAGAGGGGCGACCTAATCGGTCACCCCTTGTTTATTATTAGTTCAAAAAAAGAGACACCGCTAAGTTTTTAACCTTAGCAGCATCTCTTTTTTATTGCTTTACGTTTTTAGGGGATTCCCTAATATTAGTTATTTTCTTCTTTGTTCTGCTCTTTTTCGAGCTTTTTCTGTTTTTTATTTTGCTCTAATTTCTTTTTGGCTTTTTCTTCCTGACGTTTCTTCTTTTCTTCTGCTTTCTTTGCCTTCTCCTGGGCTAGTTTCTGCTTCTTTTTCTCAATCGCTATTGTATCCACAGTACCTGAATTAAGTTTTTTACATGCAGAATATGTATAATTGCGTCTTGTTGAAAATTTTCCAAAAGTTGAGCTTTTTGTTGCAAACTCATGCATTTTTGCCAATCCATTTTTGTCTGCATTCAACTTGTCTGTACCTTTGAAATAATCTATTGTCTGTTTTGCCACTTCTCTTGCCGTATTAGGGCTCTGCCAAAACATATCTGCGAAATATACAACAAGTGCCGGATTTTTTAATTTATATGTATTCTTTGCAATACTTACAATGTTATTAACGTCCTTTTTCACCTGCGATTTCTGAACCGCAACGCCATTTCCACTTCCAAGAAGTGCTTTTACAGCCGTAATTTCCTTGTCAGTAAATTTACGCTTTGTACTTTCCCAGTTGTCTGATGAAGTGATATCTGCAATAAATTTCTTTGCATTTTCTTCACGCTTCTTGCCATAATAAACGCTCTTTACAAGATTAAATGCCTTATCCTTATCAGCAGCATATATTTCCTTCAAAAGATTGTGAGCTCTCTCGCCATACCACTGCCATGCGCCAACAGTAATTGTCTTTTCGCCTGCGAATCTTGACAACTTGTTTCTTGCGGCTCTAAAATCTCCCGATTCATTATGTGAAATCAAAGAAATTGATGCATCAACCAAGCTATTGCCCGTTGTACCAACACTTGCATTAATTGCCTGCTTCAAAGCCTGATCTAAAGCTTCCTGCTCTTTTTTCTTCTCTGCTGCAACATACTCTTTATATGCTTTCGTGGTCATTGCCTTATGAGATTCGATTCCAATATTAATTTCTTTCACCGAAACCCAACCTGTTACAGTTTCGCTTCTTTTAATTTCTGCTTTCTTATAATCCTTGGAAAACTTAACAATTGGGTACTCACTATTCTTATAGCAAACACCAATTACAGTGCTTTTGCTTTTCTCACTGTTTCTTAAGTTTGTATTTCCTTTATGGAAACTTGCTGTAACGTTTTTATTTTTCAGCAAAAAAGGCTCTACTTCTTTGTCTACCAATAAATTTTTTTCACCAATATAGCCTGTTACTTTTCCTGATTTTATTTTGTAAAAATTGTTAGAATACTCAATTACTTTAACAGCCGAATTGTTTTTGATATAGCCTGCTGTTTTTGACTTTTTATTATCCTCTGACTTAATCTTTGTAAAATCGTCATCCCTTGAATTCTTAACAATTCCTAAATCTTCTACTTTTAATTTATATTTATCAATTTTTGTTAATTTTTTCTTTTTGGAATTTTTCTTGTAGAACTTTATAATCTTCTTCTCTGATACCTTGTCTACTTCAAAAACGCCATCATCGACTATTTGATTCTCAGATGAATGTTCCAATACCTTCTGAGTTGTGGATATAGTATGAGTATTTGCCGAAACTGGTACGGAACATATAGTCATCGCTGAAATAGCCAATATACATACTTTCTTTCTCATTTATAACACCTCGATTTACTATTATAGAACTCTTTTTTTCAAAAATCTATAATAGATATTTTTTTAACAAAGTTTACCAAAAAAGAAAACATCTTTCGCACTTCAATAAGTTTGAAAAATGTTTCCTTTGTTATTATTTCAATGTTTTATCTTTATTTGTTTACCTTAATTTTTACCGTTACAACTTTATATGTTGATTCATATTTTGAGTTTCCTGCTGCTACCACCTTAACTTTTATCTTATATGTTCCTTTCTTCGTGCCTTTCTTAATTAAGATTTTTCCACTTTTTTTATTTATTGAAAGTTTGGACGATGATCCCTTTTTTATTTTTATATAATTTACTTTTCCTTGAGCATTCTTGACAGTAATGGCTTTTACGATTTGTTTTTTCTTTTTAAGTTTTTTCTGCTTAACCTTTACCTTTTTTGTTTTTACAATTATGGATTGTTTTATTTTTTTTGGAACAACGTAACTTTTATTATTAAAATCAAGTAATTTACTAAATTCATATTCTTCTGCTATTGTATAAGGTCTTTCCATAAATCCATCATAGAAATCCCCACTCCCATTCATATTATGGCCTGCTGTATAAGTTTTCCCATCTAAAGTGGTATATATTGTATGTTCCTGAACTGCTACATCCTTTACTTTTTCTGCCACTAATCTTGGCTCTTTAATTATATATGTAACCGGATCTATTCCTGACTGTCCATATAAACTGCGACCTGTCATGTATAATTTATTATCTATTGTTATATATGCCGAATCATCTCCTCCCGCACAGGCTTTCAAAACATTGTCTGCCACTTTGGTTGGTTTATATACCTGAACATAATCTTTGTCATAAGCTGTTTTTCCATTCATAAGCTGGCAATAGTCATTTTTTCCCCAGCTATATAATGTGTTGTCATTTTTTACTGCTAACACATAATCCACACCACATGAAACTGTTCTTACATTTTCTAAAACCTTAACCGGTAAATTTACATTAACAGATTCATTATTATTTCCAATTCCTAACTGACCGTTTGTGTTATTTCCAAACATATAGAGTTCATTACTTTTATTAATTGCAGCTGTGTTTCTACAGTAGGTAGAAAAATCTCTAATTCCATCCATTAATTTTACAGGTTTTGTAACGTAATCTCCACTATACTTGTTAGTCAATTTACCTGAGTCTGAACTACCAACTCCCCATAAGCTACCATCTTTTTTCAAATATATGAAATAGCCTTCACCTGCACCAATTTTTACTACATTCGTGTCCAATTTGACAAATTCTTTACTTATCTGCGTAAATCCATATTTTCCGTTACCTAGTTGTCCATAATTGTTCCTGCCACAAACCCACATACTTCCATCTTTTTTTAATATTGCAGTAGAATAAAAATATCCACAGGCAACATCTACAACATCTTTTTCACTATCTGTAAATCCCTGTTTAAACATAGATGTTTTCCCTATTCCAAACTCTCCATATTCATTCATCCCCCACATGACAAGCTGTCCATCTTCCTTTACCAATCCTGTATGTGTTGCTCCTACACTCATAGAGGTTGTAGTGCTATTAGCAAACACTGCAGCGTTTGTCGAAAGCATCAAAACTCCCACTACAATAAATGTAATAATTTTTTTCATAAAAATTCCCTCCTTAAATTTAATCCGTATCTACACTATATTTTCATTATATCATATTACCTATTTCTGATACATATAATAATATAGCTTTTGTGTACTTTTAAATATATATCTCCACCACGCCAAAAGAGGAAGCCTAAGCTTCCCCTTTCTACGAAAGCAGTCTAAAATGTCACTTTACATTCTATGCTGCTCTGCTCATTATTATTCTTATTATTTTTGTTTTCATTTTCCGTTCTACTGTCTAATGTCAACAAGTCCGTTTGAGATAACATTGTCACTTAAGTCGGTTTTTTCATCTGTAAAATTCAATACAGTGTATTTAAGCATATCCTCGTCCACAATAAATCCAATATGAACTGTTTTAGTTTCACCCGGTTTGATTGCAGCAATTGAATTGTGGATACCATTATTCTTCACATCCCAGTAAATCATCTCATCAAAATTATACGCTGATGTTTTCTCAATGAAATCCCACTTGTCGTTCTTACCCGGAGTTTCTTCATAAAGTTCAATGTTGTCACCGCTATCCTCTAAATACATTACATTAGCACCATAGCAAAAATCTCTAATGGTCTTGTTTGTATTGTTTGTGTACTGAACAGTTGCATAAATAAATTTCTGATTAACCTTGCGTGACTTAACAACCTTATCTATACTATTTTCACCATCCCCACTCTTGTAGTATTTAATTGTGTCCTGTAAAAGATTTCCTTTTGAATCAATTACCTCGCTATAGTTTTTCTTATCAGCTCCTAAAAAGTTAAGGTTATCAAGAATTTTTATATCTGTAACCTTACCAGTTAGGAGTTTATTTTCATCATCAGCCCCACTTTCCTTAAAGCTGTTACCAACCTTAGCTAAATTAACTTTAGCCTTATCTACACTTGTAACTTTCGCTGTAGCATCTGTCGACTCGAGTTTTCCCTGAGCCACACTGTCACTGTAATCTACAACCGCTCTGTCAGCTACTTTTGATTCAACAAGTTGTACACCTTCGGCTATTTTAACGGCTTCATCTTTTGAAATATCTTCACCTAGATTTAATTGGACTACATAATGCTGTTTTTCAAAGTTAATGTACATTATCTTATCCATGGAATAACTTTCATCATTCATTTTTGTTGTTTGTACATAAACGCCATCGTTATCGCCTATTTTCAGGTCTTCTTTCTTTAATACGTTTGTATCTAAAATTTTGAATTTGTCATTCCCTTCTGTCATCTTGTAAATTGTAGGAGTTATCGCCTTTTGGTTTACATCACCCTTTAAATTAAATTTTCCATCCTCGCTGTTTCTCACAACACCTTCAGGAAGATAGTTCATTTTTAGACTTACATTTTTAATTTTAAGATATTCAGTTTTAGTAGCCTTTGTTGTGTCTTCTTTCTGTACTTTAACTGCATATTTATTTACTTTATGTGAGTACATGTTTGCAATTTTTGAACCACCAAATACTGTTGTTCCCACAGCCATTGTTGCCACTAAAGCAACTGCTGCCACTCTCTTTGGAGCATTTTTTCTCTTTGTTTTTATCTGTTTATTCACTTCTTTTTCCACCATCACTTTCATACTTTCGGGCATTTTAGGAAACTGGCTTTGTAAATCTTCCAACTTCATATTTATTCTGCCTCCTTTAATTCATTTTTCATTTTTGCTCTGGCTCTTGCCAATCTATTTTTTACAGCGCTTTCTGTTGTTTTCAATATCTCGGCAATATCCTTAACTTTGTAACCATCTAAATAATATAACGATACGCAAATGCGTTCATTTTCACTTAGATGTCCGATTGCATTGTACAAATCCGTATAATCCTTATGCTCTGTCGTCTGACTTTTCATCATATAATCCTCTAATGACACTACTCTTTTCTTCTGTCTGATAACGTTGTAGCACTCATTTATTAGGATTCTCACTAACCATGTATCTACATATTCCTCTGACTCGAGTGTGTGGATCTTACTAAAAGCCTTAACAATAGTCTCAGAAATTGCATCTGAACAGTCTTCATCATCAAAAAGCATTGACTTTGCTATATGATACAGTTTTTCCTGAGACTCGATTATTGTCTCACCTAACTTTTCTTTTTTCATACTGTTTGTACGTCCTTCCTGATGATCATCTTTTTTTGTATACAATAATTAGACGGTGTGGGGTGGAAAAAGGTCTCAAAAAATTTCAAGGGGTTGAATGCAAAACTAACTTCTGGTTTGCATACAACTTATTATCTCATAAAATTATTTTTTTGTGATATTTTTTCCATTTGAATTGTTGTATTATTAGAAAGATCTTTCAAGACATTAAGGAGGAAGTCCTGTGGACATACAATTATACAATCAGATCGTAACTAAACATGCCAATACTGTATTCAAAATTGCCTACAATTATTGCAAAAATAAATATGATGCAGAAGACGTTGTGCAGAATACTTTTTTAAAATTATTACAGCGCAAGGATGGCTTCACAAACGAAGAACATATAAAACGCTGGCTTATTCGTGTAGCCATAAACGAGTCAAAGAATATGTGTACTTCTTTTTGGCATAAAAGAATTGTATCCTGGGATGAATCTGTATCAGATGCCGAATTTTCTTTTGAAGACGAAAAAACATCAACGCTCTACGATGCAGTAATGAATCTAAATTCAAAGTATAGAATCGTGGTTCATTTGTATTACTACGAGGGATATTCCATAAAGGAGATTTCTCAAATCCTGCATATAAAAGAAACCACTATTCAAACTAGATTAATGCGTGCAAGAGCTCAATTAAAAAACAAGTTGAAAGGAGATTGGTTAGATGAGTAATTATAAAAAAATGTTTGACGAAATTAATATTTCCGATGACTGTTTAAGAAAGGTAAGAAATATGGAAGCAAAAAATAATAAAATCAAAAACTTTAGATTACGTTATGCTGCTGTAGCACTAGTTCTTATAGCTTTATTCGCTACATCAAACGTTGTGTCATATGCAGCCACCGGCTCTAGTATTACCAAAAACATACAGGTAATGCTAACAGATGAAAACGGCAAAAAGACAGAACTAAAGGAAACAGAAAAAGGGAAATACATTTATAAAAGTAACGATGAAGAAATGGAGGTGAATGTAAACAAGGATACTATTGAAGATGAAAGCATGGATGTAAATGTAAATATGGATAAAAATAAAAATGAAGTAAACATGGAAATAAATAGTTTGGAAAAATAATACCTCACTACTTATTGATTTTTATTTTTACTTGTTTATTTAGTGTAGGCATTTGAGAAAAATCAATAAGCACGCGGCATTCGCAACATGCGACAGCTAGCTGTTTTCTACCGCATTTCTTATTGATTTTTCTTTTTGCTTGTTTATTTTGTGTAAGCATTTGAGAAAAATCAATAAGTACGCGGCTGGCGCAACATGCGACAGCCGCTACAAATAAAAATAAGTAGCATCCCTTTTATGCAAGCATAAGGGATGCTACTTATTTTTATTTGTAGTGCGGTACACACGTTGCTTGTGTGCTTCGCGATTATTCTACTGTATATGGCATTAATGCGATATTTCTAGCTCTCTTGATTGCTGTTGTAAGAGCTCTCTGATGTCTAGCACATGTACCTGTCATTCTTCTAGGAAGAATTTTTCCTCTTTCAGATACGTATCTCTTTAATGTTGCTACATCTTTATAATCGATTGCCTTATTTTCGCTTGCACAGAATGCACAAACTTTTCTTCTTCTACGACCGCCTCTTCTTCTCATTGGAGAATCTGGTCTTTCACTCTTATTATATGGCATAACTTGACCTCCTAATTTAATTAAAAGTTGAATGGTAATCCTGAATCGTCTACATTATCAGGAATGTTCATAAAACCATCTCCTGCTGGAGCTGTTGGTGCTGACGCTGCAGGTGCCTGAGCAAATCCTGCGTTATTATCAGACGCTGCTTTGCTTTCTGCAAACTCCTGATTTTCTACAACTACTTCTGTAGTGTAAACTGTCTTACCATCTTTGTCCTGATAACTTCCAGTCTGAATACGACCTTCTGCTACGATTTTAGTTCCCTGATGGAAGTACTTTTCTGCAAACTCACCGCTTCTACCAAATGCTACACATCTGATAAAATCTGCTGTCTGCTCTCCATCTCTTTTGAATCTTCTGTCTACTGCTAATGTATATCTAGCAATAGCTAACTGATTGTCACCTGATGTTGAATATCTAACTTCAGGATCACGAGTCAAACGACCCATTAGTATAACCTTGTTCATATTAAATACCTCTCTATCTTAACTATGCTTCTACTGCAACAGTCATGAATCTAAGGACATTTTCCATAATACGAAGCTGGCTTTCTATTTCGCTTGGAGCGTTTACATTATCAGTATCAAATGTGATGAAGTAATAGTAACCTTCTGACATCTTCTGGATTTCATAAGCGAATTTCTTCTTTCCAGCGTCATCAATGTTAGCAATAGTACCACCAAACTTTTCAACAAAAGCTTTTACCTTGTCAAGTTCTGCAGTTCTTCCTTCTTCTTCAAGTTTTGCACTAATAACAACTGTCATCTCATATTTGTTCATGCGTTTACCTCCTTTTGGTCTCTGGCCTTTCTACCTATAAGTAAAAAAGCAAGGAAAAATTATTTTTTTCACGAATACACATAATAACATAAAAAAGCCCCTAAATCAAGGGCTTTTCTACATTTTGTTTAATTTTGTGTATTTAATTTTCAATTAATTATAATTAAAACTTATTTAATTATAATTAATTGGTTGAATGCAAAACTAACTTCTGGATTGGTTGCATAAAACAGAACTTCGAAATTATCTTAAGGTATTATTCCGAAATTATCTTTTTTACACTTTTTTCAAATGTTTTCCGCGGAATCATTACTATTCTATCACATCCACAGCACTTCAACTTAAAATCCGCCCCTGTTCGTATGATTTTCCACTGATTTGTTCCGCAGGGATGGCCTTTTTTTAGCGTTACTATATTTCCAATATTGTACTCCACTATTTAACTACCCTTCCTATTCCAACAATGTGTTTTGTGTTGTTATAATTTATTGTCTTACCGCCTTTTTCTACAACTTTACCATTTCCGGCATACATTGACACATGGTAAATATCTAATGTTCTTCCAGGTGTGCTATACATTACCGCACTATTGTAATCGCCATAGAAAATAAGGTCACCAGGTTTCATATAGTTGTATCCTATATAGCCGTAGTATACTATCTGATTTTTACCTTTTAAGTAGTCAAATAACTCTCCTGCTGTATATGCCCAGGAAGTGCTACCCAACTTCTTGTTGTAATTTTTGTATACCTGATATCCCTTCCATACTAATGATGAACAATCATAATACCCATACTGCATACGTTTTCCCTGATTGTATTTCCAAGTATTAACGATTTTCTGTGCTTTAGAAATTATTGTTTTCATACCTGTGGCTGCAACTTCCACACGATATGTCTTTGTATAGCTACCAAGTTTCACATCTACAAATGTTACCCCTGAACCTTTTCCTTTGATTTTTCCGTTAGCATCAACTGTTGCAACTGCAGTATTTCTACTTTTATATGTAGGTGTAAGGCCTGTAATGCCGTCAATTTTAATCGTTGTTGTTTTCTTCTTTGCTAAAACAGCTTTAATTGACTTAAATTTAGGATTGTAAACTGTGTAATTTACATTATATTTTTTCCCATCAACAGTTGCCTTAATCACACCTGAACCTGCCTTGTTTCCCACTATGCTGGCTTTATTGTGATATTTTACAATAGATACATGCGGTGCATGTGACATATCCCATGTTATCTTACTGTATTTCGAAATTCCGGAAAAAGATATGTACTGCTGTCTGTTCGCTCCCATGTTAGGTCCCATTAGCACAAGATTCTTTGTGTTAATTCCGGGTTTTGTTACATAAACGGTATTGTTATATGTTGTTGTTTTTCCTGTCTTATCTGTTACTGTAGCCGTAATAGTTGTTTTTCCTGTTGTTCCTGTTTTGGCACCAGCCACTATTACGTTGCTGTCATTGTTTGGCTTTGACAATATTTCATCATCCTGAGTAGACCAAACGCATTTTTTTACGTTATCTGAATCTAAATTTGCAATCTTAAATCGTATTATCTTATTCTTAGCCCATGTAATTCTTTCGTATTTTATATTGTTCTTAGTTGTTAAACGTCTAATTGCTGTAGTTTTTTTGCTAACTGAATTATCCAAAGCTGTCTGATTTTCTTCATTTGGAGTAACTGTAACTGTGCATGTTGCATATCCTTCAGAATTTTCTGCTGCAATGGCTACTGTTCCCGGATTATGCGCCTTTATTAATCCATTTGCATGAACTGTTGCAATGTGATCATTGTTTGAAAAATACTTAACTGTTTTGGCTGAGGTTGGCTGTAACTGATATGTGCTTCCCTCTACCAAACTTACATTATAAGTATTTAATGTAACTCGTTTTGAACTGTCAGGAACTGTAACCTGACAATAATAATTTTTCTTTTTATAAGTAGCTTTAATTGTTGCTGTTCCGTAATTAACGGCTTTCAATTTACCCTTTTTTGATACGGTAACTGCAAACTTGTTAGAAGTTTTCCATTTAATCTTTGCATTTTTTGGTGCATTGACAATTTTTAATTTATGCTTCTTTCCTTTTAGTAATGTTATCGCTGACGTTGACATTGAATATGTTGTTGCCGCCTTTGCTTTGTATGGAACATTACATAAAGTTATAACCATTGCCAGCACTAAAACTGCGCTTACACATTTACTGATTATTGTTTTTTGTTGCTTCTTCTGTTTGTTTACCTGTTTGTTCGTTAGTTGTTTCATTTGTTTCGTTTTCACCTTGCACTTTCCACTCTTCTATACTGCGTATTCCTGTTTCATTGCTTTCGTCATAAAATATCTCGACTTTACTTCCCGGTTGAACAAAAACAATTGTTTCATCATCAGAAAACTTCATCTTATATACATTACCGACATTACTTGTAATGTACACATAGGTTTCTCCTGACATATTTATATATTTAATATCCTTAACAGTAACCTGCTCATGCTTGTACTGTTGTTCAATATTTTTGTACTTACCTGAACTTGTTTTTACACCATTTTCTTTTATAAGTTTTCTGTAAGTATTTAATGTATCTTTTTGACTTGTTCCTGTTGCTACAATGCTGTATTTTTTTACATCAACCAATGCATATTGTTTTACAAGATTTCCTTTGTCCTTCAACACCATAAAATAAGTTGGTCTTCCATCAATGTTTATTAAAGATGGAAATGCTGCATCATAGCCAAGATTCTGTACCTGACCTTCTGCGGCTTCCATGGCTGAAAACTCTTCTGCTCCTGCCACGTTAAAATATTTTGCCTTGCCCGTTCTGGCATTAACCATTACAAATCCAATATTTGAAGAATCATCTATAACAGAAGTTACTCCTGTGTAAATCCAAACATCATTGTCAATTACTTTGTAGCCATAATCTTCCGTTGCTTTCTTGCAATCCTTTTGACCGATTACGCTATTAATAAATCCGTCTGCCAACATTCCATGCCAGTTATACTTCTGCTCAATCAAATCTCCATCATATACTCTGTCGACCCACTTAGGCACATCGTCTAAATCATATTTCTTAGTTTTGCCTGTACATGGATCACAGATAACAACGCCATTTACATCCATACCACCAAACATGCCTACTCGCGCAGTCATTGTAGGGCAGATATAATATGGCTTTCCATCTTCATCTAACTCAAAATAATAGCCTTCAAATATTGCTGTTGGATATTTAAATCTTAAATGTCTTTCCAAATTGTCATTAAACCAGCCAGATTCTGTGTATTTAATTGGCTTGTCTAATTTTACATAATTAGCTTCAAATTTAACAGCATCAACTAATACATAACCTGGTATTCCGTTTTTTCTATTATTAAACCATTTGAAAAAGCCTGCATATTCCAAAGATGCCACTTTCATCGGTTCACCTTTTAATGCAATTTGGCTATAATCACTTCCAATCTCATACTGACTTACTACATCTGATAATGCTCCGATAGCTCTTTGTCCAACTACCTTTGCACTATCTGTGTCCATTAAAGCTACGTCTGTTATTGTATCTGTTTCTTTAATAGTATCTTCAAATTTTGTGTTCTCTATATCTATTAAAGATGAATATCTGCCTGCGTTAAATATCTTTGCAGAAATTACATTTCCAATAATTACAATTATTACTGCCAACAAAATAATTATACCAAATATCTTTGATACAATATTGTACTGAATTTTTGCCTCTTCAAAATTAGGAATTTTAAATGTGAGCAAAAAGAATGCTACTATAAAGAATCCCTGAAACTCCCAAAACTCCATAGAATGAATATTCAATGGTGGGAGAAATGCATAAAATGCTAAAAACTCAATAACTGCTACTATAATAAATGAAATTACTATTTTCTTAATTGGTGGTTTAGTCTTTGAAACAAAACCTCCCGCTGTATTTCTTCCATATCTTCCTACAAACATATAACGTTTCCTTCCCATAATAATCGGCAAATTCTGTTTCTAATTTTAGCCCACTATTTTAATGATACCACAGCAGTACACTAAAATCCATAGCAAAGAATATCGTTTTTTAGCGGAACGTTTTTTGTGTAATAAGAAATTACGAAGGATTTTTTTATTACAACCGAGTAGGCTGTCTCCTACTCGATTGTAGCTAGCAGACATCTCAAAGCATAGCGTTTCGATGTTCTTACGCCCGGCAAATGATATTTCGTGCAAGCACGATATCGCTTGCTGGGCTTTTGCTACAAAAAAAAGAACCGCTCACATGAACGATTCTCAAGAGGCGCAAACCAGATTTGAACTGGTGATCAGGGTGTTGCAGACCCGTGCCTTACCACTTGGCTATTGCGCCTTATATTTAGAACCCCTTTATTATATCAAGGGTTCTTGTTATCGTCAAGAAATAAAATTCTTAACGGAAGTGACTCCTACGGGAATCGAACCCGTGTTACCGCCGTGAAAGGGCGATGTCTTAACCGCTTGACCAAGGAGCCATATAAAGCTGTTTGTTTCTTAACAGCTTTAGTAGTCTATCAAATGTATTTTTATTTGTCAAGAGTTTTTTATATTTATTTTTATATTATTTTCATTGTTATAATCTTTATTCTTAGCTGAAGATTCCGCTTATATAATGCTGAATAATGTTGTTGTCATAAATCAGACTTAGCAATCCATTCTCTGATATTCCTGTACAAATCTGCTGTCCCCAACTTGTTGCGCTGAATGCTGTTACAACAATGCAGGCAATCCATATAATTACTAATGATTCACCTAAACCTATTAATGCTCCACCAATAGTGTTGAAAGTTCTAAGAACAGGTAACTTAGCGATAATATCTAAGGCATGAACTACAATCTTCACAAGAATTGTTAATATAACAAATAAAATAATAAAGGTAACTGCATTCATAACCATATCAGTTAAAGACTCAGCTATATATTCTGAAAAAGTAGTTACTTTCAAACTTGCGTAACTTTCTTCAGTGTTATTTTCATTAAGCGTTGCTTTTATTTCCTTTGGTAAAGGCAATTTTTCAATAATTTTCTTTTGAGCACCAACACCTGTTTGTGTTACACTTTGTGCCGATGATTCTATGTTATTACTAACATATTCCTCTATTGTGTTTTGTATGCCTGTATAAATTGGTGTTGCTTTCAACAACTGCTTAGTTGGAGGGGTCAAAATATTAACCAATAATAAAACTACTACTACTGATATAAGCGAAAATGCCATCTTAAGCATTCCTCTTTTTAAGCCGATTGCCGTCATTGCAACCATAAATATACCTACTATTATTAATAATGTATTTCCCATTAGTATTCTCCTTAAAGAAATTTCCTTTTCTTTTTGTTATTCCGTTAATCTGATTTTTTAAATTATTTTGTTCTTTATCTTTTCCCTTATCTTTTTTTGATTCGTTCTTATAATTTGTATAATCTATCTTAAACAACTTTATAAGATTTTTCTGTTTTCACACAATTAATTTTTTATTTTAATTTAACTTTCTGTATTTTTGACTTTGTCATAATAAGAAAAGTTCTTGAACCATCAATTGGAATAATTGCATTTACTGCTCCATTAAATGTCACCTTAAACTTCTGAACTCCATCAAAAGATATAATCTGACAGTTCATGTCATCGTACATTAAAACATTATCCCCTGAAAAAGAAACGTTATCATATTCTAATTTGATTTCCTTTTCCATTTTTTTGTTTCCATTCAAGTCATAAACCTGTATTCTGTATGGGAACTTACTATTAGTATTTTTTAGAATCACGCCCACATACTGGTCACTATAAAATATTTTCTGAATCTCTTCATTTATTTTAACATCTTCCCTTAATGAAGGTTTATTTTTAAATCCATACAAAGACAGAATGTTCTCACCTGCTGCTACAACATCATCGTTTGTCACAAATTTTACCGTAGGTACAATAACCTCTTTGTACTGGTCAAACTCTCCCACTATTTTGTCAGTGGAATTTTTACCTGCATTAGAAAAATTGTAAAACACAACTCTGTTACTCATAGAACCGTTATTGACAGTTATATATGATACTGCCATTTTGTCCCCATCTTTTGATATTGAGAAATCAAGAGGGTATCCGTTTTCATCTAAAAGGGTTTTGTGAATAACCAACTTATTTCCGTCTCTGTCATAAACTTCTATATAATTGGCATCTTTATCTTCTGACAAAACAGCTATAACGCCCTGCTCTGCAACTTCCACTTTCACAATTGGGAAATTAGTTGTTACCTTTCCCTGATTGCCATCCTGATTATATATGTAAACATCATTGCTGTTTTTGTCGGCAACAGCTATATAATCTCCACATATATCTACCATTGGAGACTTCATCTGAAAAGCTTCATTCCAAACAGTACCATCATCATCAATATAAGAAATTCCATCTCCACTATATTTGATTACGAAATCCTTATAAGATAAATATTTACTTTCTGTACTTCCATCAATCTTAATGGAATTAATTACCTTATAGCCATCGTAACTACTATATCGTTTATACAAGAATATACCAATAACTGCTACGATTGCCACCAAAACGCAAATTGCAATTTTTATTGTAAATCTATTTGTATGTTTCTTTATTACCTCTATAAAATTAAAATCTAAATAAGACTTTTTAAACTGTCTTACTTTATCAGAATTTTTATTACTCTGTGCCACAATCTCACTTCCTATCTAAAATCTATAAACGATTATACAATAAGTTTTGGATTATGGCACTATGTTTTTTATGGTAATAAAATTTTCTGACCTTCAATAATTGTATAGTCATCATCAATATCATTATATTCTTTTATTTCATCTACCATTTTGCTCGTTCCATAAACTTTCATACTAATATCGTATAGGGTTTGTCCCTTCTTTACCGTATAAGACATACCTGCAACATTGTTTACTTTTTTCGTTTTTTTAGAAGAATCATTAGCTGCATTCGCTTCCTTCTTTACACTGCTATTTGCATTTTCGTTTTCCAATTCATTAAAGTTCTGCTCACTGTTATTTTTTGATGAACTATTTTGCGAACTGTTGTTTTGTATTTCGTTTTTTTGGGTTCCGGTTTGAGAAGAATCACCCTGGTTTTTACTCTTCTGATTAATATTTTCCTGATTGTCGTTTTCATCTTGCATATCTTTACTCACGCCATCAGATTGTACACCATCCTTTTCACTTACTTTGTTGTTTTTATCTAAATTGCTATTGGTAGCACTTTTGGATTTGTCTTTACTATCTTCTAAAATTTCCTTTGTTTCCTCACTGTTACTATTTAATTGTTGATTAACCGCTCTTGCTTCCTCATTCATGCTGTAACCGGATAATGTTTGTTTTATGTTTTTTAGTTCTCCATAATTATTTAGCATTACAACCGTTGATAGCAATAATGCTATAATTAATAGACCACTTATTCCATAAGCAACTCTCCCCTGCTTTCTGTTGCCACTTTCTTCTTTCAGTATTTCTCTAAAGCTTTTTGGTCTGTTAATATCTCTTTCTTTTATTTCTACATGTTCACTACCCTTGATTGTCTTATGTTGATTTGTGCCGCCCGCCTGCATATTATTTCTTTGATTTTTAAAAGTTGCTGCTAACTTTCCACCCTTTGTGCCAAGCTTGCTTTTATTTTGCTCTATTAGATTTTCGTTTTTTCGGGTTGAATTTTGGATTGAATTCTGATTTGCATTCTGACTTGAATTATGCGATGAATTCCCGGCCAAGTTTTTTTTCAAATCATTATTCACCAAATTGTCATTGGTTGCTTTTTGTTTTGAAATTACCCCCTTACTATTTTCTTTTGCTGCATTATTCTCATTACTTTCATTTTTCTCATTATTTAAACTTTTAATATATTTCTTCATTTTTTCATTTCTCTCATAATAGATATAGTATCCGGATTGCTTTTCTAAGTTCCCTTGCTTGCACATATAGAAATTTTCATCATTTTCAGTTCTGTCTGTAAGAAAACACACTTTATCATTGCCTGCGAAGTTATCTAAATGCAGTTTGCGTATGCCTTTCAAATCATCCCGAACTCTATATGGTACTGAAACAAACCATCCAACAATATTCATTTTAGAGAAATATTTTTTTATGTCTTTATATATTGCTGCCCAGATGTCATCATTGAAAATCAAACTATTTTCTATCACTTCCCTTACTTCTACCATTCCCTTAACAAAAACATATGTATTTCCATTTTTTCTTTTTATTTCCCCAAGTAAAACTCCATAATTTACATCTTCCTGTTTTCCTGTTCTTTTCTTTAAATTTGTTATAACATTATCCTCAACGTAAATTTTTTGATTGGAATTATTTTCACCTATTTGGCGTATGTTTTTAGGAATAGTTACATTTCCCTGTTCCTCAGACTCTTTGCTACTATATACCATCTCTATCATGGGCCCCTCCTTTTCTATAATACCCAATGATAATAGCACATAGGCTCTGTTCTATTTTGTCAAAAACAGTTTGAACCCTTGTAAAAGTTTGCGACAAAAAAGACACTGGGAATACACCAGTGCCTTGTTAATTACAATTTAATCTTTATAACTCCACAACCTGACCTAAAACTTCACCTATCGGTTGATTTATTACAAGGTCTGCTCTTTGATCTTTTTGTGTTTTACTCTTATTAATAAGAACAAGCTTATTTCCTCTATAGTAATCCACAAGACCTGCTGCCGGATATACCGCCAGTGATGTTCCACCAATAATTAGAACATCAGCCTTGGCAATTGCCTCCACTGAAAGTTGTATGGTTTTCTGATCTAATCCTTCCTCATATAACACAACATCTGGTTTGATAATTCCACCACACTGACATCTTGGTATGCCTTCCATTTCATAAACCTGATCAAAACCGTAGAATTTTCCACAATCCTGACAATGATTTCTGTGTACTGAGCCATGTAATTCGTATACGTTTTTGCTACCTGCCGCCTGATGCAAACCATCTATATTCTGAGTAATCACTGCTTTTAATTTTCCCATTTCCTCTAATTTGGCTAAAGCTTTATGAGCCATATTAGGTTCTGCATTAGGAAAAAGCATCTTATTTCTGTAGAATCTATAGAACTCCTCCGGATTTCTTCTATAGAAACTGTGGCTTAAAATAGTTTCCGGTGGATATGCATATTCCTGATTATATAATCCATCCACGCTTCTAAAATCAGGTACTCCGCTTTCTGTAGAAACACCTGCTCCACCAAAAAATACAATATTATCGCTTCCATCAATAATCTCTTTTAATTTCTTTATGTTTTCTTCCATTATAAGCACCTCTTTTTCTTGTTCTGTTACTCACTCTCAAACAACTGGTTTACATTAAGGATTTTATTTAATACCAAATATAAATATAAGTATAAATACAATTATATTTAACTACACTGGTATTATTATAACATCTTTACAATTCTTACTCTACAACAAAGTCTATGTTTGCAAGGGTAATTTTGTCCCCAATTTCTATCGGTAACAGCTTATGAGGTTCTAATTTTTCTCCATTTAAAAATGTACCGTTAGTCGAGTTCAAATCTTCAATAAAGTAGTCTCCTAACTCTTCTGTAATTCGTGCATGTACTCTGCTAATTACTGCACTATCAATACAGAAATCACTACTTGAACTGCTTTTTCCAATTATATAAGGATAGTTTGACGGCTTAATATTTATTGGTATTTCTGTCCCCACTGCTACAAGTTTTATGTCTTTAGATAGTAGTGGATTAATCAACACCATAGTCCTATCTTCCTGAAACTGTTGACTGTTCTTTGTGTAAAAACTTTTTACGGAATTATCAAAGTAATCTCCTGCACTTTTGTGTATTTCTTTCTTATAAGTTTCCTCCCCATAACCCTCAGCTTTATAAGTTCCAGCTTCTTCTGCAACAAAAGAAGCCTCCTCCTCTTCAAGATAATCAAAGAAATCTAAATCTTCTTCCGTTTTATATTTGTCTTTTCTTTTAAATATACCTGCTATGGATTTTAATATATTTCTCTTTTCATTTTCTTTTTCAGATTCTTTCTCATTTTGTTTTCTATTTTGTTTTTTGTCTTCCTTTTTGTTTTTCTTTCTTATGCTATATTTTTCCTTTGAATTCTCGTTTTTATTTTCTATATCAAGTTTTACTATATCTTCTGTTCTTATTTTTTCGCTATTGCTTTTTTCTTTCTTATATTCCTGTATATTTTCAAATGCACATCTAAGTAACTCCTGCAATGTGAAATCTGCATTTGTTGTCATTTGCTGAATTCCATAAGCAATAAGCACAGCTTCTTTATCATTATGATCTATGTATTCCAATAGTTTATCAAAAAGAGTTCTAAGATTTACCTGATAATCTTCTTTATTCTCAGAAACATAACAAAACTCATATTTTCCTTTTTGTCTGTTGAAAAATATTAAATCTGTGTCAAATATTATATTGTCTAATGTAAGTAAATATTCACTCATTCTCTCGGATAGCATTTTTATATCTTTTATAAATATGTAAAGTTCCTTACCTGACATTTGTTTTCTGGTAAACATGTTAGACATTTGTGTTTTAGACGAAATATCATAATATAACATGGTTTCATTATTTATTGACTCCACACTTATTTGAACTAATCCCTCAATATGATTGTTTAATACCATCTGAAGTTTATAATCATTCTTCTCTATTTTTATGTCTTTTATAATCATCGTGTTTCTATTTCCGTCTTTTATATAAGATATTTCCATACTATCACTTCCTTCCAAATCCATCTTCCATAGCTCTTATTGCGTATAAAAGCTCTCTATTCATCACTTTTTGAATTTTAATTTCATCTTTTGATTTCCGACTAATTATTTTATTTAAAAAATTAGCATTACTTTTACTTCCAAAATCAGCACTTACTTTTGTGCTAATCTTATCTTCGTCTTTAACTATTAAAGGGGTTATTACAAAGCACCCTCCATTACCATTTTGTTCACCGTCAATATAAGTTAGCGCTGTGCTTCTCACAGTCACCAAGTCGTGACAATAAAGAGAAACATAAACTAACGATGCTACAATTAATATTGTTATTGGTACAATTATTGATGCCTCAATTGTAATTTGTCCTTTTAAAGTTTTCCTGACCATTTTCCTGTACAATGTTTTTATCATACACCTTCCTTTTCTATGCCTTGCATAAATAAAACAGAATATTTCCACAAAATATAAATGGTACAAACGGGATATTTGTTTTCAAACTCATCTTACCGATAGAAACACCTATTATCGAAAAAATCGCACTAATAATAAATGCAATCATCATTACGTTTAAGACAACCTTCAATTCAACCATTGCCGTTAAGGTTAAAATTATCAAAATATCTCCTACACCTACTGCTTCCTTTGTTACTAACGCAATAATATATAATAATGTACACACAATAATGCCGATTATAATATTTTCTAATTTCAAATTATTGGTTACCACTTTCATTACTATGGCTAAAAAATAATTTAGCAAGCAGAACCATACATAAATTTCTTTTGTTTTATAATCTGCAATTGCACATACAAGTAAAAACACTACACTCCATATTTCATACATTTTATTCTCCTAATACATATATCTAATACTGTCTTCATAAAAAGCCCATAATATTTTGCTACAAATTGCCATATATAACCTTGTATTATTTTCCTGAACATCTACTACAAGGTGGCATATTTTTAACCTTACTCTTTTCTACTGTGATAATATTTCTCAAAAGTCCGCTACACATTAAACTATTATGGTATTTATTTCCATCTTCAGTAATAAACACCTCTGATCCTAATGTGCCTTTTTTATTTACACATATAGAACATCTACTGTACGCCTGCCCGTAACAGTTTCTTTTAATTTTTAATTCTATAACGCCAATCTTGCTTATTTTCAGAGACAGATGTGTACATTCTTTAGTAACATGATAGACTTTTCCGTTTTTTGTAATATAAACAAGTTCCTGTTCCTTTGTTAAATCATAACCTGTCCAATCCTTTAAATAGCACCGTTGAGTTAAAACTATAGGCTTATTAATGTACGGAATTCTAACGATATACGGAAAAACAATATCTATTACTCCTTCTTCTGAAGTTTTTTTCTCTATCTCGCCACTTTGTTTAAGGCTTTGCACTCCACTTTCTAACAGTCCTAAATCCTCACTATACTTCTTACTTTTTTTTGTACATTGTTTATAGTAATTTAGTTTTGATAACGCAATTCCCATATTATTTATTTGTTTTTGATTATGTAACTGTTTGTTAAGAACTGTTATGTAACTTATCACCGAAAGAATTGCCAACATAAAAATTGTTATAACAATAGCAGCTTCCAAAGTAATGCTTCCTTTGGAGGTAAATAAATATACCCTTTTTCCCTGGGACACATTTATTTTTTTTATTTTTTCTTTATATTTTTTTGGCTTCTGTACTTGGAGAGAATCACATCCTAATTTTATTTTTTTATGTTTTTCACTATGTACAACAGGTGGGAAAAAGGGCATATTTATTCACCTCCTCACATTCTTTCATCTGTACTAATATTCTAACTGACTTTCTATGCTAAAATTATATGAGCCTATATTTCCATTTAATCCATTAATTACCCATGGCATTGCAACAAACAATGGTTCCGACTCATATTGAGCCTCAACATCCAATGATGTTACACATTTCTTCATGTCAAATTGTTGATTATAGTTCTTTCTAACATTTAACTGAATCAAATCCATGATTCTGTATGCTGTTGTCTCTATGCTGTTTTTCATTATTAATATCATGCAGAATTGTTTATAATTTATTGCTGCTTTGTTTTCAGATTCACTACTGCCACTTGCTAATAGATTTTTCAAACTGGTTTTCCAATTGTTAGCATTTTTCATTAGGTCTATTTTCTTACCCTTTAATAAAGTTTTTACGTCATTAATTGCCTCTGCTAAAGCCCAGCCTTCTAACAGTACACCTTTAATAACCGGTTCCAAAAAAGGCAGACCTATTGCTGTTGCAGCCGAAGCTGCTGTTGTTTCAATTAAAGCCATTTTTTCTTTGTCAGTTACTAAATACGCTAAAGTAATAACGTTCCTCACAGCAACAATCTGTTCCACAGTAGATGCCAAATTACTTCTATCGCTATCTTTTCCAGCAACTATATATTCAAGCTCATAACTTATTTCCCTGTTCTTTATAAGATTTGTGAAATTTCCAAACTTCATTGCACCATAAAGTACAAGTGCAGCTTTTGTTTTAACGTTGTCTAAACTATTCTCACCTTTATTGTCAATAGTCGAGGGCAAGTCTTTTAACTCTACAGTAGTTGACGAAATTTTATCTGTTTCATCTATAACTAAAGATAAAATCCCCTTTTCTATCAAGCCTTTTGCATTCTCATAAATACCTTTGTTTTTCTTATCCTCTTCACTTATTTCGTTTATTTGCAATGAACTAATTTTGCTTTCTATATCCTTGGCAATCGTCTCCCACTGCTCCTTTGAATTCTCAGGTAATCTGTTAATTTCCTCTGCTAATTGCTTTTCTATAGACTTCAATATATTTAAATTATCATCCATAAAATCCTTCATACTATTCTGATTGTCTTTATTTTGACCATCTTTGTTTAATTCACTTAAACATTCCTTCTTGTCATTTTGATATAGTTTAATATCTTCTTCTATGGACATTATTTTCTCTAAAAACATTTCTCTCTTTTTCTTTGTTTTTAGTTTCTTTTGAATATCTGCATCTTTCAGATTCTTTATTTCATCACAGATTTTTTCAACATTTTCCTGGATTTCTTTGCTTTTTGAATCATCTATAATCTCATCTACATCCCCGAGATTATACTCACCACTCCCAACACCGCCATTACTATTACTATCAGCGCTATCATTCTTGCCGTTATTATTGCCAGTGCCGTTTATTTTATTGCTATTACTATTGCTGTTATTGCCACTAATATTACTATTGCTATGGTCATCACTTTTGTTTACAGATATGTTTATAACTTTATCTATTGCTTCTGTAGCTACTGCATACTTCATGTAATTAGAAACTTCCCTGACAAATTCTTCTCCACCGTTACTCCACACATATTTCTTTTCTTTTGCTTTTATATTCTTAAGTCTTGTCATTAAAAGATTCGAGCCCTTATGTTCCACATCACCCAATTCAATGTTCGCCTGAATATATTTTTTTAAGTTCTCATTTACTGATTCGTTTTCCCAAAACATTAGTACACCATAGTCTTCATATACCTGTCTTGCATAGCCTGCCAAAACAGAATCCGTTGCTAAATATGTAAAAGTCTTACACTCACTTTGCACCATATTCATTCTTGCCGATTCTATTATTATGCTAATAAGCAATAACACTGTAACAAATATTAAGCTAAGATATATTGTAATGCTTGCTTTTTTTGTTTTATTAATCCTCATATTCTAAAAGTTTTCAATCTGTTCATTAATTGATTCATATACGCCATTGGCAACACCACTAATCTGTTCTTTAAATACCAATGCTAAGCCTACCAAAACTAAAATAATCAATACAATTTCAATTACTCCCATTCCACTTTCGTCATTAACATTTTTCTTTATTTTATTTATAAAATTCATAACCACACTCTTCATTCGCTATTTCCTCCTACTATAATATTTATTGCCCCTCCTTTTAGTCGTGGGTATTTCATCGATACATTCCTAAAAATAAACTTTGTTCATTTTATTTTCTGCTTCATATTTTCTGCCTCATATTTGTTTCCTAAATCAGTTTGTTATCCAAGTTAATTTGTTATATAAATTGCCTTGCTGTTTGAATTATTTTTTTTCATAAAATCTTTCTGCTAAATGTTAATGGACAATAATGCGGGTACCATTATTATTGCAATGGTTATAATCAGCATTAACACCATTGGGCCTAATAATTTTGTTGAAACCTGTCCACCATTTTTTAGCAGATTGTTTTTTCTTTCATTCATTGCATCCTTTAATTCACTCTTTAGCACCAGCGTTAATTCTTTTGTTCCTCGCTTAAGATTCTGTTCAATTAAACCTGCCAGTTTTATATAACAATGAATGTTGCATCTGTTACCATATTCACTTATTGCCACAGTTTCAGGAACACCACTCTTCATCTTCACTGAGCACATCGAAAGTTCCTCAAATGCATACCTGAATGCTTTACTATTCTTTTTCTTTTCCACGTTATACTCTGCGACCATTCTCTCTATTGCCGACTTAATTGATAGTCCTGCTCCGTAATAAAGCAAAATCTTACTTACTATTTCCGGATAGTCATTTAGTAACTGCCTGTTCCGTTTTTCTACTTCTTTTTTTAAATCTTTATCCTTCAGAAAGAACAATGTAATTCCTACTATAATTCCTATTATTGGTATATATTTTCCTACTGTGTCCTTTGTTTCTCTGTAAGTCACTTTTTTCCCATTTATTTGTTGCGGCAGTTTGACCTGATTACTATATTTGTCATTTTCATCCACATATTCCTGCACATAATTTCCTTTTGATTTTTTGTCACTGCTTGGGTATACATTCACTCCAAAACTATAATCTATGGTTTTCTTTTTAAATGTCATAGTCGCCGTAAGTGTTACAACTTCTCCCTGTTTTTTCACATTAGAAGAAATCTCTCCGTTGTAATTTATTATGTTTTTATCACTGATTTTCCAGTATACATTAACTTTTTCTTTTCCTATTTCAGAAACCAAATTCAGTTTACTGTTTACTTTGTTCTGACTTTTATTCTTACCTAAAACTTCTTTTAAAAGGACTTTCTTGTTTTTTTCCAACACCTTCTGTTTTTCACTCTCTGTATACTGCTTTTTTGCAACATTTAACTTAACCGTCTCTTCTCCAACATCATCTATAATTCTCACATTATAATTATTTGAACTTTTTACACTTCGCTCTACTTTACTAATTTGCCTGTCTGTTTTAGATTCAGAATATAAAACTGCAATTGAAACTCCAAGCGTTAGCCAGATAACTCCAACTACAATACAAACTTTTTCTACATAATAAAAATATTGCTCTTTTATTATATGCTCCTTAACAGTAATTTTCTTTAAGTCATTATTAACCCCTGTATTTTGAAAAATCTTTTTGGGTAACCTATCCACAATGAGCATGCCAACTCCATATAAGCCCCATAATTTATGTTTTTTCTTACTTAACTTCCTCTTATATCTGTGTTTATAAGGAATTGTAAATACAATAAACGCACTCAAAACAAGAAACACCACAATAATAAATTTTGTCATTTCACCTATTCCTCCATAATGCTGTCCACAATTCTTTCGCCCCATATATATGCTAATAAATATAGAATTAAACATATTGTCATAACAATTTTGCCTACTATACTTTCATACATTATCTTTAAAAATTCAGGAGAACTTACAGAAATGTATATAATTATAAATCCTGGAATCAGTGTCATTACCTTTTGCTCTAATCTTTTTTCTGTTATTGATGTATTAATTTCCTCTCTGGCATTTTCCTTCATTACAATATCATCTGTTACATTTTTGATTATTTCAGGCATATTGCCGCCGGTTCTTTTCGCCACACTAAAAATTTGCGAAAACAAAATAGCATTTTTTAGTTCCATTCTCTCTGCCATGTCTTTTAACACTTTTTCTGTTGATATATTTAGTTTTAGCTGTGATATTGCTATCTCCAACTCTTTGCACACAAAACATTCTTTTCCGTATATGTTCTTTAAATCTTTATAACTTGATTTAATGGCATTCTCTACTGAGTAGCCTGTTTTTAATCCATCCGAAATTGCTATTAGCATGTCTTTAAACTGCAGCTCTCCGTAAGCAATTTTCTTGTTTATAAGACTTTTCTTTCTTTGCTTATAAATTGCTACTGTAAATGGGATTAAGAGTATTCCAAATGCATAATTTCCATAAAATAATTTTCCAATAACAAAAACTATTAACTGTATTGCTGCATTATTTATTATGATTTCATTTTTAGATAATTTCATTTTTGTCCCTTCTTTATACACTTAGCCCATAGCTTTGTAACTTAAATATGTTTTTCAATGTTCCTACTTTTTTCAATTTGCCATTTTCCATACAATATAGCTTATTTAAAATAATCTGATTGTCCTTAAATTCCTGAATCTCATTAATCTCTATAACTTTCCTTGTCTTATCTGGCATTCGTGCCAAATGAACCATAATATCAATACCTGCTGCTAACTGTGACCTTATGGCATTTAGTGGTATATCTGCCCCCATTAAAACCATAGTTTCTAATCTGGCGAGCATGTCTTTTGGAGAATTCCCATGTCCTGTGCTCATCGAGCCGTCGTGACCCGTATTTAAACTTTGGACCATGTCAAGAGCTTCTGCGCCTCTAACCTCCCCAACAATAATTCTGTCAGGTCGCATTCGAAGAGACGTTTTTATTAAATCCCTTATAGTGATTTCATTTTCTCCCTGACTGTTAGCCTGTCTTGCCTCCAGACGAACAATATTATCCACACTCTTTAACTGCAATTCTGCAGAATCTTCTATGGTTACAACTCTTTGGTCATTAGGGATAAAATTAGACAGCACATTTAAAAATGTTGTCTTCCCTGAGCCTGTCCCACCACTTACAAAAATGTTGTATCCTGCAACAACCAATTTTTCCAACAGGTCGCTTACTTCTCTAGTAAGAGTCCCCCATTTAATTAACTGATTAATGGTAATTTTTTCTTTAGCAAATTTTCTAATAGTTATAACAGCGCCATCTAAAGCAACTGGTGGCAAAACCACGTTCACTCTGGAGCCGTCCTCCAATCTTGTGTCAACAATTGGATTAGACTCATTTACTCTTCTATTTGTTTTTGCAACAATCTGTTGAATTATGTCCTGAAGTCTTTCCTCTGACTCTATGGAATCATCATAAGGTATGATTCTACCCGCTTTTTCAATAAAAATATGATTCCTACCGTTTATCATAATTTCCGTCACTTCATCCATCTCCAGCAAATCTTCAAGTATCCCCAGCCCCTTTATGGAATTAAAAACTTCTTTATGAATTTTTATTCTTTCTTTAATAGTCAAATATTTTTCTTTTAATTCCTCTTCCATAATACGGTCAATTATTTCGTGAAGTTCCTGCTCCTGAGGTTCCCTGGTCATATCAATAGTTGAGATAACTTTCTCTCTTATGGTTTCTTTACTAATTTTTTCACCTATTGCCCCCACCTCCTACTACCTGTCTTGAGTAATCTCCCAAATTACTCCACAACTGTCTTTCTAAGAAATTGTCATCCTCTATGTCAACTAAATCTATAGGTGGCGTAACCTGCTCAATTTTATCTATTAACTCTGAAGCTTCGCTACGTAGCAAAAACTCTTCAAACTCCCCAACTTTCATCTTGTACATATAACTGTTTTCCATAGGAACATAGATTTTATCGCAAAATTCAATTAACGAAGTTATATCTTCCACTACATTTCCAATATCAATTACAATATTTTCATACATACCTGTAGCCATTATGGTTTCCAGCAATTCTATCCACTTTGTTGTTTCCATAGTTCTCAAGTCCCTTGAATATTTAAGTGGTGGCACATAATCTAATGTATTAACTGTATTTACGATAGCTTTCAGCTTAATGGCAACTGTATCTTTATTTTGTTTAAAATAATACATTAAATCGGACAAATCACCCTGATAATTTTGATGGTAGATTTTATCGAATGCCGTAAACTCATCCATGTTTATGTATAGGGTACTTCCGCTTTCAGCCAACACCTGCCCCACAGTAAAAGCAAAAACAGTTTGTTCAGGCTTCTTTATAGGGGAATAAACTCCAACAATCTTTGTTCCATTTCTTTTCGCTATTGAACCTGTTTTACTTATATTCAGCTCTGCAAAATAATCCAAAATTTTTCTAATGATATTTTCAGATGATTGGAATTTATAAATATAAGAATAATCCTTGAACTGCTGACAATCATCTTCCACTAAAAATATTATTTTACTTACATCTTCAAGTTCCAAATATTCATCATATAAATTGTAATCCACCAATAGAATATCAATATGGTTGTCCTGTAAATATTCTTCCAGTGCCTCTTTATTTGTAAAAGCCGTTGCCTTAAATGGCATGTTTTGTTTTTGATTAATGTATTTCATTAAACTATTTGCATATACTTCATCTAAATCATAAATTGCCAAAGTTGCCGTCATCTTTCTTCTCCCCTTTCTTCTTAATTCTAATTTTTACCATCTGGTACTTCATAATTTTCTTCAACACCAGCCTGCATTTTTTGTCTCAGGTAATGCTGTTTTCACATTATAAACACCTTTCTCCTGCTTTGTCTATACCCTTTTTGTGATTTTATATATATTTTAAAAAATGTGCGTTTTTTTCATTTTTTGTGCACTTGACACATAAATATATAGTGGTATACTTTCTATGTAGTATTCATAACTAGATGTTATGGTTATAATACATATTTTTATTTTTTTCGTGTCATTATACTAATAATGATGTTTTATTTTTTCAAAGCAGAACAATTATATGGAGGAAAATATATGAGTAAAAGAACTAAATTATCAGACAGAATATTGCCTACCTACTCAAAGGGCGAAGAGATTTTCAATATGGTTTCTCACATTGTAGGCGGAGCTCTCGGTATTGCAGCACTTGTACTTTGTGTTATTACAGCTGCCAAAGCAGGTAGTGTAATCGGAGTTGTTTCCAGTTGTATTTATGGAGTAACCCTCATTACTTTATATACAATGTCCAGTGTTTATCATGGTTTACGACCGGGTATGGCCAAAAAAGTAATGCAGGTTTTAGACCATTGCACCATTTATTTTCTAATTGCCGGCAGCTATACACCGATTTTATTAGTTGCCATGCGACCTAAATATCCTGCACTTGCGTGGGTTTTATTTGGAATTGTTTGGGGCTGTGCAATTATTGCTTGTGCACTTACAGCCATTGATTTAAAGAAATACAGTGTTTTCTCCATGATTTGCTACCTTGCAATGGGCTGGACAATTATATTTTTCATAAAACAGACTTACGAAGTCATGTCGCTGGGGGGAGTAATTTTCCTTGTTGCCGGAGGTGTTGCCTACACTGTAGGCTCTATCCTTTACGGACTTGGCAAAACTAAAAAATGGATGCATTCTATTTTCCATATATTCATTCTTGCAGGCAGCATTTTGCATTTCTTTGCAATTATTCTTTATGCTCTATAATCTTGTAATTTTCGATAAACTTATAAGTCTTCAAACTTTTCTATAAAAGTTTAACGATCTAAAAAGATAAAATCTGGAAGAGTGTTATTTCTTCCAGATTTTTTTGTGTAATAAAATTTTTATTTGCACAAAAATGAAAATAATTACACATTTTCGAAAATAAAATAGGGTAATTTCTTTCCATTTTGCTCTTTTCCAACAATATCTTTCTAATAATATATTCTTCTATTTTACGATTTTTCAATAATATCTTCTTCTGTTTTGCCTTCTTCTGTACATTTCATTTAACAGCAAAACCATAATTATATCTTTAAGCCACTGATCATCCGGATATTTAATACAGTTTTCTCCGTCGCCACACTGTTCTTCCTCTTCCTTAACCTGCCTGAATATGTTGTTTACCATTTGCAAAACACCTAATTTATCGGGATATTCATCAAACATTAGACTTCCTGCAAACTCCTGTTTGTCACACTCTCTTTCAACCCAATCCTGAATTGTCATAAAAGCTACCGGGTACATTTCCTTAACATAATCAATATCTCTGTCTGACATTTGATTCCATTGTCCATAATAAAATCCATTTATTGCATTTCCCTGAACGTAAAAAGGTATATATTTATAGTCCATAATCAATCCTAATAGTTTATCATTTTATACTATTCAGATTTCAATTATTTGTTACTACAAATATATACCTTTTACTTTTATTTTTACAATTATAAATCAACTAAATTATAATTTATACCGCACCCTAGTTACAGGTTTACCGCATAAAATATAAAACTTCTACAACTTTATTTTTATTTCCTTTCCTGACTTTTCATATGGTGTGTATTTAACTCCCGCTGCTTCCATCATTCTTTTAGAAGCTTTCACAGATGAAGTGTCGCCATATTTGTCGTCTCCGTAAATAACTTCCTTTATGCCACATTGAATAATCGCCTTGGCACATTCATTGCAAGGGAATAAAGTTACATATATTTTTGCTCCTTCTAAACTACCGCCGCGATAATTTAATATTGCATTTAGTTCGCTATGAGTTGTATAAAAATATTTGTTGTCATAAGGATCGTCGCTTTCCCTATTCCAAGGAAATTCATCGTCGCTACAGCCAATTGGAAGTCCGTTATATCCCATTGACAAAATCTTGTTATCTTCACTTACAATACAGGCTCCCACCTGAGTATTTGGATCCTTTGAGCGCAACGCAGCTAACGATGCCACGCCCATAAAATATTCGTTCCATGAAATATAGTCTTTTCTTTTGTTACTCATTGTCTCGTCCTCCAATCATGTTTTGCCCTCATATTTTAAATCCATCTTATATTAAAAATGAAGAAATCCTTCTCCCTAAGAAAAGTCTTTCTTCATTTCTAGTTACTATTTTGTTCCGAAAATTCTGTCTCCTGCATCGCCAAGACCTGGAACAATATATTTGTGTTCGTTTAATTTTTCGTCTTTTGCACCAATGTAAACATCTACGTCCGGATGAGCCTTTTCAAAAGCTTCAATTCCTTCAGGTGCTGCAATAATACACATAAGTCTAATGTTCTTAACGCCCTTATCCTTTAACATCTGGATTGCTGCAATAGCTGAACCACCTGTTGCAAGCATTGGATCTACCACAAAAACTTCTCTCTTATCGCAATCTTCAGGAAGCTTGCAATAATACTCGTGAGGTTCTGCTGTTACTGGATCTCTGTAAAGACCAATATGTCCAACCTTTGCTGATGGAATAAGTGCAAGCATACCATCAACCATACCTAAACCAGCTCTAAGAATTGGAACGATTGCAAGTTTCTTTCCACCTAACTGCTTAATTGTTGTTTTACAAATAGGTGTTTCAATTTCTACATCTTCAAGTTCTAAATCTCTTGTTGCTTCATAAGTAATAAGCATTGCAATTTCGCTTATTAACTGTCTGAAATCCTTTGTTCCTGTAGTTGTCTGTCTGATAATTCCAATCTTGTGCTGAATCAATGGATGATCCATTATCATTATCTTTGCCATGTTTCTTCCTCCGTACATATTATATCTTATTATGTTTTAACTTATTCGCTAACTTTATAATCACTTCATCAACCGTTTCATAAAGTTTCGCATAATCAGCAAGTTCCCCACCATCCGGGTTAGTTATACTTCCTTGCTCATTAATATACTCTTTAAGTGTATAGACATTCACTGCTTCAGCAAAGTCATCATAAATGCCCTGCTTCTTTGTTTCGTCTAATACAAGTACCAATACATCTTTTCCAAAATCTTCACCTGTTAATTGAACTGAACTTCTGTCAATTTCAATCCCCTTTGACGCTGCAATGGCAACGGTCTTTGGGTTCATAGGTTCCGGAAATAACACTGCTAGTCCCTTAGACTCAATAGTAGCTCTCTCCTGTGGTAAATAATGCTTAAGTAGAGCTGCCGCCAATGGTCCTAACGAAGTGTCTGTATCAGTTACAAATATTACTTTTGAATATTCTAACATTTTTCCTCCGAACTGCTACACATCCATTATGTTATAACCAGCTGCCTTTGTAAGCCTGTTCATAATAGCCCATCCAATGTTGTCCTCTGAAAAAGCTTCCCCAAAAATGAATTCAGTTCCCTCTTTGTCAAAATCGCGAAGCGCTTTAAACAACATGTTTGCTATTGTTTCCGGCTTGTCCAAATCGCCCAGAGATACTACCTTAATGTTCTCATTTATTTTTCCCTGGTACAATCCTAAATGCTGGTTAGCTGTTATTATTCCTGTCTTCTTTCCTTCTTCAGCTTTTGCATTAGCTGAATCAATTATGTGCTGAGCAACTTTATTCGCATCACCTTTAAAAATACGAAAATCTGCTGCCGGTGCATAATGTCTGTATTTCATACCCGGAGCTTTTGGTTTCAAACCTTCTACCGGTTTCTTCAAAATGGCCTGATCTATCTCAAGGTTGCTAACAATCTTCTTTGCCATTTCGTATGTTATAAATCCTGGTCGTAAAACAAGAGGTGGATCTACTGTTACATCTATAATTGTAGACTCCAATCCCATTCCTACCATGCCACCATCAATAATCATGTCTATGCGACCGTCCAAATCATCGATTACATGCTCACCAAGTGTTGGACTTGGCTTACCTGATAAGTTGGCACTTGGTGCCGCAATGCTTGTTCCGGCTTCTTTAATTAATCTGCTTGCAATAGGATGATTTGGAAATCTGATAGCCACAGTATCCAAGCCACCTGTTGTTCCTTTTGGAACAATATCGCTTTTCTCAAAAATTAAAGTAAGTGGTCCCGGCCAAAAAGCATCCATTAATTTCTCTGCCACCGGTGGTATTTTCTTTACCAATGGTTTCAGCATTTCTATGTCACAAATATGTGCAATTAATGGGTTGTCTGATGGGCGTCCTTTCGCAGCATAAACCTTCATAGCTGCCTGGGCGTCAAGTGCATTTGCACCCAATCCATAAACCGTTTCTGTTGGAAATGCAACAAGGCCTCCATCTCGAATAATCTGCCCTGCTTCCTTTAATGCTTCCCCATCTATATTGTCTTTATCAATGTTAATTATCTTCGTGTTCATTTCTCGCCTCACCTGACCTATATCCGTTTTATTTTATCATAATTACATCTAAAATACAACGTTAGACGCCTTTATCTTTTCACCAGAAATCGCCATTTATCGCTGCATATTAAAGTATGTAGAAATACCTTCACTCAAGATTTCTGCCAGCTCTTTTTGATATGTCTCATTTGTCAATTTTGTTGCCTCATCGCTATTGCTTAAAAAACCACACTCTACAATTATTCCCGGACATTTTGAATTTATTAAAATATAGTAACTGTCATTTGGCTTTGCCTTTTTTTCTTTCTCATTTACCTTTTCATTTAGGATTTTCTGCAAAGTTTCACCTAGCAACTTGCTTTGCTCTGACCTTTGAAAATAAAAACTTTGTGCTCCATGAACTGAAGTCTGCGTAAAGCTGTTTTGGTGAATACTAACCATAATACATTTATTATTTTCTTCATAGGCGTTGTTTATTATTTCACAGCGTTTATTTAAATCGCTTATTTTAGAAAACTTATCTCCATCCCCCAAAACAACATCTTCGCTTCTGGTTAGTACAACCTTATACCCCTGTTCATTTAGTACCTGAAAAAGTTTCTTACTAATAGCCAAATTCACATCTTTTTCTTTCTCTTTATTTACACCAATTTTTCCCGGATCATCTCCACCATGCCCCGGATCAATTACAACAGTTTTTCCATTAAAATTTTTTGTGGTTACTACTTCGCCATTTTCTTTTGTCGGCTCTTTCACTACTTTTTCCATGTTACAGGCAATTGCAGTTACGGAAACAAGCAGAATAATCGCCATGAAAATTTCCATTTTTTTATAACTTTTTACTGATATCATGTTTTACCAATATAGCGGTTCCTATTTTTGTAAATTATATGTTTTTGAAACATCAAAAATGCGTGTTACACTTATTGTATAAAAAAAGAAGCTATACTGATATCACAATACAACTCCGTTAAAATATTTTTTATATTATCGATTAATTTATTAACGAATTTAATAATTTTAAATCGTTTTCCGGCACATCAATTGGTTTAAAGCCATCCTCTAACAGTTCCGTCTCAACCTCATTAAACAAATCATTACTAACATCTGGACGTGAAGTAGTTTTCAATGCATCATTGATTCATCTTCCTTACCACCTTCAAGCTATTACTTAATGCTGCAAATTCTTCTAAAGTCAACTTTTCTCCGCGGATGTTTTCTTCTTTGCCAATTGCTTTAATTGCCTGAACTATTTCTTCCTTTGTGTAGTCCAATTCGGAAGAATTTTTCAAGCCATTGACTAACGTTTTTCTTCTCTGATTGAAGCTTGCTCTAATTACTTTAAACATTAATGTTTCGTCAACATCAACTACCGGTTTCTCATGAGCAGTTAACTTGATTACTGTAGAATCCACATTAGGTCTTGGCATAAAACATGACGCTGATACATTTAACTGCACCTTAGCATCTGCGTAATACTGAACCGCAAGAGATAAAGCACCATAATCTTTTGAACCGGGACCTGTCTGCATTCTGTCGGCAACTTCCTTTTGTACCATAATGGTAATACTTTCAATAGGAACCTTGCTTTCAAACAAGCCCATAATAATTGGTGTTGTAATATAATATGGCAAATTAGCTACAACCTTAATTGGCTTTCCATTGTTCTTTTCCTGTGCAAGAGCTTTAATATCCAGTTTTAAAACATCCTGATTAATCACTTCTACATTATCATATTCAGACAATGTATCTTTTAAAATTGGAATAAGCATTTTATCAATTTCAACAGCCACTACCTGACGCGCTGCCTCACATAAATACTGTGTCATTGTTCCTATTCCAGGTCCAATTTCAAGGACGAAATCATCCTTTGTAATATCAGCTGCACTTACAATGCTCTCTAATATATTAGAATCAATTAAAAAGTTTTGTCCAAATTTTTTTTGAAAAGCAAAACTGTATTTATTAATAATTTCTTTAGTTGCACTAGGCGAACCTAAATATGCCATATAATACCTCACTATTTACTTCTATAATTAATATAAAATTAATTTAAAACTTTAATTTGCTTTAATTCACTAATCAAATTTATATTTGATTTTGTACAATTCCGTATAACTTCTTTGCATTTTCGCTTGTTATGTCAATTACCTCGTCGGAACTTATACCTTTAATTTCAGCAATTTTACTTACAACATAAGGGAGATTAAAGGAATCATTTCTCTTACCTCTGTTTGGAACAGGTGCAAGATATGGACAATCTGTTTCTATAACCATTCTGTCCATAGGCATATACTCCACAACTTCCTGAAGTTTTTTTGCATTACTAAAAGTAACAACGCCGCCAATTCCAAGATAAAATCCCATATCTAAAAACTGCTTTGCCATTTCTTTAGTATATGAGAAACAATGAATAACTCCGCCAATTTCATCTGCCTTATTTGACTTCATTACATCGTATGTATCTTTTGCAGCATCTCTACTGTGAATAATAATTGGAAGTTCTGCTTTTCTTGCAATGTCCATCTGTCTTTCAAAAGCTGCAATCTGCTGCTCCCTATTGTCATTCCAATGATAATCCAATCCAATTTCACCAACAGCTACAATCTTAGGTTTATACACGCTCTTAGCTAACCAATTATAATCATCGTCAGTTAGCTCAGCCACTTCGTCAGGATGTACTCCCAACGCTCCATATACATATGGAAATCTTCTAATTAAACCTATTGTGCTTTTACATGATGCCATTGAAGCTCCAACATTAACAATATACTCAACTCCTCTGTTTCTCATTCTCTCTAAAAGTTGCTCTCTGTCGTCATCAAAAGCCTCGTCATCATAGTGAGCATGTGTATCAAAAATCATTTTATTTCCTCCTGATGCTAAAGCACTATTGCTTTAATGGGTTCAGGGGCAAAGCCCCGAACCTACATATAACTTTAGCAGATTTCACTTCCTGCTACAATATCCTTATCAACTGTTACAACAGAAAGATTTCCTTCATCATCTCCTGCTGCAAGAATCATACCCTGTGATTCAACACCACAAAGTTTACATGGTTTTAAGTTAGTAATAACAGCCACTTTCTTTCCAACCATTTCTTCAGGCTTATAGTATTTTGCAATACCGGAAACAATCTGTCTTGTTTCTGCGCCAATCTTAATCTGTGAAACTAAAAGTTTCTTTGCCTTCTTAACAGGCTCGCACTTAATAACTTCACCAACCTGAATCTGGATTTTGTCAAAGTCATCAATTGTAATTTCAGGCTTCTTTTCAACTTCAGGATATTTTTCTCCCTGAACTTCTGCCTTCTGTGCTTCCTCGATTTCCTTAACTTTTTCCATTACTTCCTTCTGGTCCATTCTGGCAAAAAGAATTTCAGGCTTTTCTACAACCTTGTTTCCTGACTGGTATTTACCAAATTCAGTCATATCATCAAAAGCTCTTGGCACACCGTTAATCTGTGCTAAAATCTTTGCTGATGTTTCAGGCATAAATGGCTCAAGTAAGCTTGCACCAATATTAATTGCTTCAATTAAATTGTAAAGAACTGTTGCAAGTCTGTCCTGCTGTGTCTCGTCCTTTGCCAAAGCCCAAGGCATTGTTTCATCAATATATTTGTTACTTCTCTTAAATAATGCAAAAATTTCTGTAATTGCATCTGCAACACGTAATTTATCCATTTTTTCTGCTGCTTTAACAGGCGCTTCTAATACAACTTTCTTAAAGTCTGCATCAACGTCACCTTCTACACCCTTGTTTTCAACAACGCCACCAAAATATTTATTTGACATTGAAATTGTTCTGTTTACAAGGTTTCCTAATGTATTTGCAAGGTCTGAGTTCATTCTCTCAACCATTAAATCCCATGTAATAGTTCCATCATTTTCAAATGGCATTTCATGAAGTACAAAGTATCTAACTGCATCTACGCCAAAAATACTTGCTAAATCATCAGCATAAATCACATTACCCTTTGACTTACTCATCTTACCATCACCCTGTAATAACCAAGGATGTCCAAATACCTGCTTTGGAAGTGGAAGATCAAGTGCCATAAGCATAATTGGCCAATAAATTGTATGGAATCTTAAAATATCTTTTCCAATTAAATGAAGGTCTGCAGGCCAATATTTTTCAAACATTGGATCACTGTTTCCATCAAGGTCAAATCCTAATCCTGTAATATAGTTTGATAATGCGTCAATCCATACATAAACTACGTGGTCAGGATCAAAGTCTACAGGAATTCCCCATTTGAATGATGTTCTTGAAACGCATAAATCCTGAAGTCCCGGAAGAAGGAAGTTGTTCATCATTTCGTTCTTTCTTGATTCAGGCTGTATAAATTCAGGATGTGTGTTAATGTGTTCAATTAATCTGTCTGCATATTTGCTCATTCTAAAGAAGTAAGCCTCTTCCTTTGCCGGAGTTACTTCTCTACCACAATCAGGACATTTTCCATCAACTAACTGTGATTCTGTAAAAAATGATTCACAAGGTATACAGTACATACCTTCATAGTAACCCTTGTAAATATCACCCTGGTCATATAATTTCTTAAAAATCTTCTGAACCTGTTTTTCATGGTCAGGATCAGTTGTTCTAATAAATCTGTCGTATGATGTGTTCATCTGATCCCAGATTTCTTTAATAACACCTGCTGTTTTGTCAACAAATTCCTTTGGTGTTACTCCTGCTTCTGCTGCCTTTATTTCGATTTTCTGTCCATGTTCATCTGTTCCTGTTTGGAATCTTACGTCATATCCCTGCTGTCTTTTAAAACGTACAATACTGTCTGCCAAAATTGCTTCATAAGTATTTCCAATATGTGGCTTACCTGATGTGTAAGCAATTGCTGTTGTTAAATAATATGTTTTGCTCATTTTACTTCTCCTTCTACTATTTTTCTGAAATCCCATTTCATTTCTACACTCTCTACAGTCTAACTGTGAAATTTATCTAATAGAATTTCCTTTTATATGAAAAAAATCCCTCCCGTCTTCTTGTAAAGACGAGAGGGTTGACTTCGTGGTACCACTTTACTTTATCTGAAATTTCATTATCTATTCATAATCAATCATCAAAATATCTTCAATGAAATATGTTAAACTTTCAGACCTCATTAACACTATAACGGGTGTAACCGTTGACGGCTCATATACTATACTCACCTTCACCGCTCCAGGGCCATCTTCAACTTTCACTCCACTGTTCCTTTTCACCAACCGGAACTCTCTGTTAGCTTTGTTAGAGTTTACTCTTCCTTTCAACGCGTTTGTCATACCCACTAATTCTATTATTTTATAGGTAGTTTGTCAATTATGTATTTAGTAAAATCGTGGAATTTTAGCTGAATTTATACCAATCTTTCCTGTATAAATTTTATTATATCTTCATGTTTGTATTAAACGAACCTATTTATCCAAATCAGAAATATATTCACCTTCCTCGCTAACAGATACACCTGCTTTTTTGATATACACATTGCCGTTTTTTATAATAAAAAATATCTTAAAACTCTCTGCATTCTCAGTCTTTTCTGATTTTGAGGAATTCTTTAACTTTCCACTAAAAGTTTCATTAATCCAAACTGTCTTTTTATTCCAGTCTGCTTCATCCCATAAACCTTCAGCTTCTTTTACGTCTAAGCCATCATATTCCTTATACATATCTTGTACATAATCATATAATTTCTTACCAGCCTCACTGTCTATAGCATTACTATCTATATTTCCCTTTATACATTCTGATACTATTTTTTCAATGTCGTGATAGCATTCCTGATGTCTATAGTCATTTATACAAAATATTGCCACTGTCATTAGGCATAAAATTATTATACCTATAAACATTCTTTTCTTAGACATAAAATGCCCCTTTCCTGTGTAATGTTATTTAAAAAATATTATCCCACTCTCTATCCGGATTATATTTGCTATTTTTCTGTTATTCTTCTTTTTTCTTATTTTATCAAAAAAGCCTCAAAAAACCTATCTTCCTAGATTTTTTGAAGCTTTTCTCAAAATCAACTGCCAGTGTTTATTCAAAGCGCCAAAGCCGCCATCCTCTGCCTGTTGATTCCTTTCTTTTGTTCTTCATTTTCAACCTAGCGCTCGCTAGTCATTTTCATTCTCTCTTTTACAATGCCCCCAATTAACACTACAAGAATCATCAAATACGCCCACACTAATATGTTGGATAATTTTTTGATTAACATAAAAATTATCAAGCTTATGCTATAGAAAAGAAGCGCTCTGTTTTTAAATACTTTTTTCTCGTTTTTAGATAATCTTCTATTATCATTTTCAACCGGACTAAATATCAATATTAATACTCCCAAAAATAATGCAATTAGTCCCTTAACAATTATCGGCAAGTATAACATTTTGTAACCAAGAATTATCAATGTAAACAAAATGGTGGACATTACGACACATCTTGGTAAAGTTTTCGCATGGTAGCCACCTGCATAAACTCTAATAGAAATAAAAGCGATTAATATAACCGCTCCCGGAATAAATTCTCTCATAAGAAAAGATATAACAACCATTCCCAATATTTCTGCCAATGTAATTAATCCATATTTTACGCCGAATGCGATTATGTCTGCGTCTTCCCTTTTAGCATCGCTATGCTGAATAATAAAATTAGTTAGCATGTTTGTCATTTTATCTATTTCCTTTGTAGTTCTTTTCATTTGTTACTTCATGGTAATTTTTAAATCTTACCAATTTAAATTTTCCTATTTAAATTTTCTAAGTTTTTCTGCTCCCTTTGGAAGTTCCGGCTGATGTAAAAAAGTAAAACAACCTGTTGTTGCAACACCAGATGTTACTGTAACAGCTACAGCAGCTAAAACATTTGCAAAGCCTTTTATGAATTTTTCCTTTTTCATAATGTTTTTCCTCCTTTCCTTTTTATGCCTTATACGATAGCACATTTTTGCCCCAAAAGTTCACTTTTGCGATAAACGGTACTTTTTTTGGAATGAACGACACTTTTTTCTTGCAATTTAAGAAAATTTTCTTGTTTTTTCTCGAAATTTGTAGATTTATAAGTAGCATAAAAGGACTTCCTATCATATAGAAAGGGCTGCTTAAATTTTAGATAAAATAAAATTTAAGCAGCTCTTTTTCTATTTTACAACTACTTTTACTTTAAAACTTGCTTTTGTTGTTCGTAAAGTAACTTTTACTTTTGCAGTTCCTTTTTTCACTGGTTTAAGTATTCCTTTTGAAGTTACTTTTACAACCTTAGGATTTGATGAACTATATTTTAAGATATTATTTTTTAATATCCCTGTCATACTACTTTTCAAACCTTTAACATAAGCTATTGTCTGTAATTTCTTGGACTTCTTTTTTAAAGTAATTTTTTTAGTTTTTGCTTTTATTTTCTTTATATATATAGCTTCGTAATCTTTTGTTTTCTTTTTGCTTGTTACAGTTGCCATTGCCACATAATTCTTTTTAAAAGATGTTATCTTTAAATATGATGGCATTACAACTTTTTTATAATTAAAATTGCTACCAAATGCGTCCTTTCCCACTTTCAAAACAGAATCTGGAACCTTTATCTTTCCGGTAACACTGTTTCCTTCAAATGCAAATGAATTAATGTATTTTAAATTTTCCGGCAATTTTATAGTTTCAAGTTTCGTATTTTGGAATGCTCCCACTCCTATGGTAATCAAATTTTTAGGAAACTTGATTTTTTTCATTGCAGTGCCAGCAAATGCACTATCATCAATATATTTTAGACTTTTACTTAAATTTACGCTTTTTAAATTTGTGCAATCACTGAAAGCCATCTCACAAATTCGTACAACTCCATTAGGCATTGATATCTCTTCTATATTCTTATTATTGGAAAAAGCACGTTCTCCAATTTCAATAACTTTCTTTCCATCAATTACATCTGGAATTGTAACTTTTTTATCGCTTCCAATATATTTTGTTATAAATATTCCTTTAGTGCCCTCTGTATTCTTATCTATAGAATATTCAAAATTTTTATCTTTTAAACTGACACTTTCCGCCGCATACCCTGCTACGCTACTTGTGACTAATACAGCCAAACTCATTCCCAATGCACCAAGTATCTTTGTAATTTTCTTTAGTTTTTTTCTCATTTCATACCTCCTTAAAAACTTATAATAAACGCACTTTTATTATAGCACACTTTTACTCTAAAAATTCACTTTTGCGATAAACGGTACTTTTTGGGGAATGAACGACACTTTTTTCTGCATTTTATTGTTTTGTAACCCAAAAAAGCTGCTTAAATTTCCTAATAATAAAATTTAAGTAGCTTTTCAAAATAAAAACTTTTAAGGTTATCTTTTTACATGAAAATGCACATTTTTGTTTTGAACATATTTCCATCCTGCTCTGCATCATATACACTTTTGTACTTATTCAAAATTTCTTTTATGTTTTTGATTCCATACCCATGATTTACTGTATCTTTTTTGGTTGTCTTTACATTGTTCATATCCACTTTATTATTTGTGGTATTATGTATCTCAATGTTTAATTTGTGTTTTCTATAGGTTATATAAATTTTTATGTATTTTTCTTCTGTTTGTTCTGCTGCCTCAATGCTGTTATCAAGGAGATTTCCCAGAATAATATTGAAATCATAAAATGATATGTCCAGTTTTTCCAGCAGTACAATTTCTGTGTCTACTTTTATGTCCTTTTCATACATTTCCTGAAGTTTGTAATTTAGTATGCTGTCAATTACTATATTTCCGGACTCTATATATTTGTTTGCCTGATTAAAGCCTGCATTAATTTCCTGCAAATACTTGTTAAGTTCCTCATAATTTTTACTTTCACTTAAAGTTTCCAGCATGGAAAAATGTTTCTTGAATTCATGTTTTAATGCTCTGATTTTTTCAACAGAATCATTCATTGTTTTCAACTGTTGTTCCTGATATTTTGTTTGTAACTCCAGCTCTCTACTTTTACTTTCTAACTTGTAATTTTTCGCCACCTCATCATATAAGTAGAAAACGAAAACATTTATAACAATCAAAATAATTACACAGGTTATAATTGCAACATCATTGTGTGTTATATTTCTACAAAATAGATAAAACATTACTATTGATGATATTGGTAGGAATATTGATATTATCCAATATACTGCTGAAATATGTTCTCCGTCACGTATGTTGCTAAAGTTTCTCAACAACAATACTACAACAAGCTGAACGATTGGGAGGCACACTGTTCCTGTTAATGAATAATACTCGTTCTGCCGGAACAATTCCGGTGTAAAAACGCCTACGCCAACTGACACTATACCCTCTGACAAACACATTGTTGCCATAAATAAAAACATGGATGCTATTTGTTTCTTAACTGTTCCTTTATATGTAATAGCCGTTACGATAATTCCTAAAAAAGAGCATACTGTATTTAATACCGGAATATTAAATAGTAAATATGGAAAAGATATGAGACAATATGTTATAAAATATGCCACATAAGATTGTAGCCTGTTAGTTCTCTGTTCTTTGAAAAAACCTTTACATAATATATCTATTTCATATACCTGCAAAATTCCTGTTGCTAAAAAAATTATAGTTTCCATTATCTAAACGAATCCTCCTCGTACTTAGACCATATTTCTTTTATTTTTTGTACATATTTTCTGCCAACAGCTATAGTTTTTCCATTACTCAATATAAGATTTTTATTAACATAACGTTCTATATACTTTGCATTTACTGCATAGGATTTATGACACTTAACTATGTAATACTTGCCAAATTCATCTTCTATGTTCTTGATGCTTCCTCGAATTTGTGTCATCTTTCCATCATTAGTATATACATCCAGATTTTTCTCACAAGCCTCAATATAAATTATATCTCCAATGTATATACCCTTCTTCACACCGTTTTCATTGTACTTTAAAATTGCTCTATTGTTTCTATTTCTATCCACATATTTTTTCAAATCATTGAAAACCATTTCTTTTTCTATAGGTTTCAAGTGAAAATTCTGCGGTTCCAAATCAAACAGCTTTTCGCAATAAATATTTTTACCTGAAATAAATACTATACTTACTAAGCGTTCATCATATTTTTCTACAATAATTTTTCCTAAATCAATTCCTGTTTTTTTCGGTAATTCTATATCTAGAAATATCATGTCGAAAAAATATCCTGTTTTCATTTTTTCAATTAAAGTCTCTGCACTATAAAAAACGTCCACTGTTATATTGACACTTTCTATAGTTTTGTATTCCTTCACCCATCTTTCTATTTTGGTACAACAACCTTTATCGTCATCACACACTACTATATGCATACAGATTCCTTTCTCCTGAACACTTTTTTACATTTATCCTTTTGTCTGTACAATTTTTCATATTACCTTTATTTTATCATTATTTATGAATCTTTTCGACCTTATTTTTCTAGTATTTTAAAGTGTTTATTGACTATCTACACTATTTTTTTGTATTTATCCTATGAGCTTTTTGCATAATTTGACATATTACTCCTTTTTTTTGTACAATTATCTAAGTTTATGTAACGTTTAATCAGATTCTTATAATTCTTTTCATATAATAATCTGTTTAAATATATTTTAATAATAATTTAGGAGGGGGATAACAATGGCAAAATTTTGTATCCACTGCGGTAAACCGCTAGAAGACGGCGAAGTGTGCAACTGCCAGGATAATGTAACAACTAATCCAAATGCACAAAACTCTAATAATGAAACTACAAACCCAAACACTTGCAACCCAGAATCTGACATTAATTCTGTAATTGCAGAGAACTCCATTGCTTCTGAAAATAATAATTCTTCAAGCAATGAAGATAAAAATCAGAATAGCAATTCACAGTCAGCAACTAATGAAAATGCAAACAGTAACTCCTCAGATACTAAAGCAACTTTCGAAGCTGGTAAAGCAAATGCTGTTTTTGAAAAGTTTAAATTCATCTTTTCAAAATTCACAAGTTTCTTTAAATCACCAACAGGTATTGCAAAAGAATTCGCAGATAAGAAAGATTCTACCTACGGCATCTTAATGATTTGCACAAATATAATCGTAACATTTCTTATGTTTTTTATACTTATTAGTGCAAGTGCAACAGCTTTATACCGTATACCTATTTTGGGTTCGCTTATAAGTAATTCTGCTTTTTCAGTCTCACTTATGTTTGCTTTAATATTTGCAGCTTACTATTTTGCATTGGCTGGTTTACTTGTTTTAACAACAAGTACATTCTTTAAAGGTTCGATGAAATTCAGCGATGCTGTTTCATTAGTAGGTGTTAATGCTTTTATTAATATTATCGTACTTGTGGTTTCAGTTATATTAATGATGATTATTCCGCTTTTGGGAATGTTAGTTTTATATGTCGGAATGATATATGCATCCTTAATGTTTATAATTAGCTATATTGATTTAGCTGATATTAGCTCTGACAAAAAAGGATATGCTTTATTAATTTCTTTTGTTTTAACTATTGTTGCCGTTGCGATTGTAGCTTCAATGGCTGCATCAATGGTAGGTTCATCTATTTCTAATAGTTTAGGCGGATATAGTAGCTATGATAGTTATAGTGACTGGGATTTTTAATTGGAAAGGAACAAAGAATGTCGCTTGCGACATTCTACGCACCGAGTGCGTGTTGCTTTAGCAACATTTTTCCTTTCGCACGAGTGTGCATCCCTAGTGGAACGTTTTTTATATAATAAGAAATTCTAAAGAAATTTCTTATTATATAAAAAAAATGGCGGGCCACCCGTAGGTGAAACCCGCCTATTAGAAAGAGATTGTGAATTAGCAATCAGCCATTGTCTTCCCTTCGCCTGTAATTGAAGCAAAATCTGAATTGAATACATCGATTGCTGCATCAATTGCCTTATTCTTAATAAGGTTTTCAATAACTTCGCAACCAATTGTTGCTGCACCAATTCCGTATTTTGTAAGTTCAAGTACCTGCTGTGAGTTCTTAAAGCTTGCTGCAAGAACTTCACATGGAAGATTGTTATTTTCAAAAATATCCTGGATATCCATAGCAACCTGTACGCCATTGTATCCAAAGTTATCTATTCTGTTAATGTAAGGTGCTGTGTATTTAGCTCCAGCCTTTGCAGCTAAGAATGCCTGCATTGGTGTGTAAATAGCAGTAGCTGTAATATTTACTCCCTGTGGTGCTAAAGTCTTCATAGCCTTTAAGCCCTGTGGAGTTGTAGGAATCTTTACAAATGTGTTTTCTCCTAATTTTTCTCTAATAACGCCAGCTTCTTTAATCATTCCTTCAGCATCTTTTGATACTACCTGTACGTGAAGCTCGCCATCTTTTCCAACGATTTCTCTAAGTTCTGATAAAACTTCGTAAGGATTTCTTCCGCTTTTTGCAAGAATTGATGGGTTAGTTGTTACGCCATCACATGGATATAAATCCCAAATTTCCTTAACCTTAGCTATGTTTGCATCATCAATAATAAATTTCATTTTGATACCTCCAAATTTTCTCTTTCTTTATTGTTTATTTAAATTAACATTAAGTTAATTAGGTACATATTAATCTTTAATTTCAATTTTTATCTGTAATTTATTTTTAGATTTTGTGACCGTTGTCTTCTACACTTACACTATATTTCTAAAATAAGATTTTTTACTCCATTATCTGTAGCAATTTTTCCAAATGCTCTCATTTGTTCATCGCTATATAACGGTGGGTTATCTTCAAAACAGAACTGCTTGTCAACCATATCATATTTCGCCTGCGCTAATGGATTGTAATTAAGTATCTCGTACTTAACATCAGGATAAATATCTGATATGAATCTTGCAATTCCTGCAATGTTTTCTTCACTGGTAGTCATTCCCGGAATCAAAGGTGTTCTTATAATTACATCCTTCGCTTTCTTTGAGGATAACAACCATTCTAAATTCTGTTTTATAAGTTCATTGTCCACACCGGTATATTTCTTATGGTCTGCTGAATCAATAATTTTCAAATCAGCAAAAACATAATCAATATACTTCATTGCTTCCTGATATATTCTTGTTGGTATATGAGAAGCAGTTTCAATTGTTGTAGCAATGTTCTTTTTCTTTAATTCTTTTAAAACTTCAATTGCAAACTCATGCTGGTATAAAGGTTCACCGCCTGAAAGAGTAACTCCGCCACCGTACTTAAAAAATGGTGCATCTTTGCTGGCCTCTTCTACAACTTCCTCTACTGTCATTTTCCTTGAATCCATTGTCAATGCAACTGCCGGACAACTATCAATTATATGTTCCCAATCTTCTTCCTTAGAAACATCTAACTTAATCTTGCCATCTTCTTCTGTTACACCACCATTTTCTGACAGGTAAACACAAGTCTTACAATGAATACACTTGTTTGGAAAATATAGTGGTCTTTGCTTTATGGAAATGCCTTCCGGATTCTGACACCATACACAATTAAGAGTACACCCTTTTAAAAAAATTGTAGTTCGTATTCCATTACCATCATGTGTTGAAAATCTTTTAAAATCAAAAACATATCCTTTCATATGACTCATTCCTTCCAAACACTTTTATGTTATCTCCGGTGGTTCAACCACCGGAGTTTTTTTTAGATATCGTTATAACTTGTTCTTGCAATAATTTCGTCCTGTAATTCTCCTGCAAGTTCTACGAAATATGCTGTATAACCTGCAACACGAACTGTTAAGTTTCTATACTGTTCAGGATTCTTCTTAGCTGCTAACAAGTCTTCTTTATTAACTACGTTGAACTGAATATGTGGAATTTCTAAATCTACAAATGTTCTAAGCATCTTAGCAAACTTATCAATTCCGTTCTCTGTCTTAAAGAATTCAGGTAAAAACTTCATATTAAGAAGTCCACCGTTTGTTGTCCAGTTCTTATCAAGTCTTGATACTGATTTAAGAACTGCTGTAGGGCCATGTTCGTCACGACCATATACTGGTGACATACCACCATCTGCTAATGGTGTTCCTGAATATCTTCCATCAGGAGATGCACCAACATTTTCACCCATAGGTACATGCGCAGAAACTGTATACATTCCTGTATGATATTTTCCACCACGATAGTTTTTGAAATTCCCAATTCTTTCTCTGAAATATCCTGCCCATTTTGCTCCTAATTCATCAACCCATTCTACGTCATTTCCGTATTTTGGAACTTTGTTAAGAAGCATTGTTCTAAGGATTTCATCGTCTTTATAGTTTGTCTGAAGGGCTTTTAACAATCTTTCCTTGCTAACTTTTCCTTCATCATATACTAACTGTTTAATTGCTGCAAAACTATCTGCAAGGTTTGCAATCTGAATCATCTGAATGCCTGATAAGTTGTATTTTGCTCCACCTTTTGTTACATCCATTCCCTTATCCATACAGTTTTTGATTACTGATGATAAGAAAGGTGTTGGAAGAAGATCCATATGAGCCTGTTCAACCTGTTCACATGCGAGAATCATCTTATCCATAAAGTAATCGATGTTTTCCTTGAACGCTTTCTCTAAATCTTCAAATGTATCAAATGTTGTTAAGTTACCTCTGTCAGGTGCTAGCTGTTTTCCTGTTATTAAGCACTTACCATTATTTAATGTAAGTTCTAATGCCTTGTTTAAGTTAAACATTGCTGCGTCAGACCAGCCTAAGTTATCTCCCTGTGTTGTAAGTTCTACACAACCAACAATTGCATAATTTCTGGCATCCTTTTCTTCAACGCCTAAATTTTCAATCATTGCTGGAACGATAGCCTTGTCATTAAAGAACTGTGGCATACCACTTCCTAAAGAAACAACTTTAATTGCCTGTTTCAATAATTTATCACTTGTCTTTTCACACAATCTTACTGAAAGGTTAGGTTGTGGAAGACCAATGTGCTCCTGTGCCTTTAAGAATAAATATGATAATTCATTTTCAAAAGCTTCTCCGTTTTCATCCTGACCACCAACTGCAATATTAAATCCAATTGGGAAGCCTGCGAAGAACTTGGCACTGTTTTTATTTCTCATATAAACAATCTCATTGAACTTAAGCCATAAGCTTTCGATAATTTCAAGTATTGACTGATTGTCCGCGATTCCTGCATCAATATCATGCTTATAATATGGATACATAAAAGTATCGGCTCTTCCCGGTGAGAAAGATGATGCATTTGATTCCATCTGTAAAATAACGAATAAGAACCATAACGCCTGAGCTGCTTCATGAAATGTTTCTGCCGGTCTCTTTGAAATGTTATCGCAAATCTTTGCAACATTTCTCATGTTATCAGCCCATTCAGGATTTTCATCAGCCTGCTCGTTTAAAAGGTCACGATATCTCTGTATAAAATTAATTGTTCCTTCCATAACAGTTACAACACTCTTATAGAAAAGTTTCTTATCTTCGTCTGTTTCCTTTGCATAATGTTCTTCAGCCTCAGCCTTTAATCCAGCCGGCCCTTTCTTTAACCAACCTTCACAGTCAGGGTTAATATGTCCCTGTGCATGGTCTTTCTGGTTAATCTTAACAACCTTTGCAATTTCATCAATTTCTTCACCATATCTTGATCTGAGAACATCCTCTAATGATTTTCCCTGCCAATATGGATAAATAACATCTCTAAAATATTTAATGTCATCTTCATTTACGTTAAATTTGTCCTGTGGTCTTGTTGGAAGAGTTTCGAATTCCTTATCTACCCATGTGCTACCGCTCTCTGGGAATACTACTCCATATCTAACTCCTGCTGTTCTATTTCCAACAATTAATTCTTCTGGTTCAACGCTTATGTTTATTTTCTCAAGAGCATTCTTAAGTGAATATGCTCTCTGCATAATTCTTGGTTCTCCCTCATGCTCTTTGTATGTGTCTGTAATAATTTTTGCCTGCTCTATTGAAGCATATCTAGGAAGAGATAACATTCTATTCTTCAATGTTTCAATTCTATCTGTTTTGATTAAATCACTCATAGTTCCACCTCCTATTTGATAATTTAATTGTACATCCCTGTTTAACCTAAGTCAACGATTTTTTATTGTTTTTTATTACTTTTTATTGTTTTTTATTGTTTCTAGTTAAAAAAAGTCCCGTTTTTTATACATTTATTATGTTTTGTATGGAAGATATGTATTTTTTTCCATCATATACTTTTTTATTTTTATTTTTTTCCGCTCTTATCTTATAGTCAATATTATACAAAAATCTACATTGTTTTAAAAGAAAAACGCCACATTAATTAATCTGATTTTTTCACTAAATCAAATTCATTAATGCAACGTCTTATCTTAATTTGTAGTTGTAGTTTTCCTAATACAAAACTGTTACTTTCTTGTCTGCCAAATGCTTTTGTACTTCTTCACTTGGTTCTTCATCTAAAATAATTCCTTCAAATTCATCTATTGAAGAATATCTGTAATTACCTTCTCTTGCAAACTTAGTGTTTTCCATCAGCATATAGCATTTCTCACTATTTTCCATAATGACTTTTTTGGTTAATGCATCGTCTGTTGTATATGTGTAAACTTTGTTTCTCTTAATGTCTACACCTACAACTCCCATGAATGCCTTGTCAAAACTGAATTCGCCAATTTGTTTATTAGTATATGAACCAATAAAGCCATCACGTCCTCTGTTCATTTTACCACCTACGAAAACTAAATTGGTATCTAAAGATGCTGTAAAACTAAGCATTACATCAATCATGTTAGTTGCAACAGTAACATCAAGGTTAGCTTCAACAATTAACTTAATCAACTCTATATTAATAGTTGAGATATCTAAGAAAATAAAATCTCCTTCTTCTATTAACTCAAATGCTTTTTTTGCAATTTTCTTTTTTTCCTCAACGTTTTTTCCTTTACGTTGAGAAACATAGAGTTCATGAGTATTGACTCTGTTTCTTACTGCTCCACCGTATGTTTTCTTAAGCAGTTCTTTCTTTTCTAATAATGATAAATCTTTTCTAATACTATCTTCAGTGACTTCGAACATTTCACTTAATTCTTTTACTAAGACAGAACCATTAGCATTCACCATCTCTACAATTTTATTTTGTCTTTCCCTAGCTAGCATAATTTCCTCCTTAGTATTGATAGCTCTATTTTCATTTATTTTTCAGTATTTGTCAAATACTCTTTTATTGTTTCTCCAACACCACCATCTTCATTAGAAAGTTTTGTTACATGCTTTGCCGCTTCTTTTGCAAGTTCGTTTCCTGATACCATAGCGTAGGACTCTTCGGCTTCTGTCAACATTGTTACATCATTTCCTGAATCACCGAATGCCATTACATTCTTCATGTCTACACCAATCTCGTCACAAAGGAACTTAAGTGCTTTTCCCTTGTCTGCACCAACTGCTGTAATTTCAACATTTCCCTTAAAGCCGGCTGTTATAACTATATCTGTTACTTTTTCTAAATCCTTATATAAATCTTCAATACATTCTTCGGGTGTGTAATCCACATTAAACTTTTCAACATTAGTGTTTCTAACAACATCCATTGGATCATCATACATTTCCATTTTTGTTTTATAATAATCCATGAATTCATTTGGTAATGAACATTTTCTGAAATTATCATATGTATATTGGCTTATAAACCCCTTTTTGTCAGCATAAATTTCATATACTAATGGATATTTATTAAAAATATTTACAATTTCTTCTACTTTTTCCTTATCTAAATAGCAGCTTGTCATCACACTGTTGTCTTTTAAGTCTACAACTGCCGCACCATTTGAAATTACAGCATAGTCAATACAACCTAATTTTTCGATTTCACCTGCTGCCAAACTTAGTGAACGACCTGTACTGATAACGTTAATAATTCCTTTTTCCTTGGCCATATTCATTGCTTCTATGTTTACCTTTGGAATTACCATATGGTCTGCCCCTACTAAAGTTCCATCTACATCTGTTGCAATAAGTTTAATGTCCATCTTATCCTCCTGCCTATTGTGTATATTATCATATCCTGCAATGTTGGTTATTTAATGTAACATGTAGTTTATGCTACTCCTAACACAAAGCACACATTAATTTAGCACGTAATTTCATAGTATAAAAAATAACTTCCTGCAGTTATGAACCATTACTCATATTAGCATATTTACCTTATAAATACAAAAATCCTCCAAAGCGCATGCACCTTCAATTAACTATCTGGTACACGCGCCGGGGGAGTTTATGCTATGCTAACTTTATTTTAAAATATCTAAAACCTCTTCTTCAGTATTGCACTGCATTACCTTGTCAGCTAATGCCTTGCATTCTTCTACTGTACAATTTGAAATCGTCTTTCTTGTCTTTAATACGCTTGTTGCGCTTACACTAAACTCATCAAGACCAAATGCAAGTAGTAATGGAATTAACTTAGGATCTGCTGCTGCTTCACCACACATACCTACCATAATGCCTTCCTTCTTACCACATTCAATGATTCTCTTAATTGAACGAAGTACAGCTGGCTGGTATGTTGAGTAAAGATATGCAACCTTAGCATTTCCTCTGTCAACTGCCATTGTATAACCTGTTAAATCATTAGTTCCAATACTAAAGAATGCTGCTTCTTTTGCTAAGATATCAGCAATCATACATGCTGCTGAAGTCTCCATCATAACACCAATCTCAAGATTCTTGTTATATGCAATTCCTTCACCATCAAGTTCTTTCATAATATCAGCAACCATTGCCTTAACGCTACGAAGCTCGTCCACACAAGTTACTAATGGAACCATTATTTTAATCTTTCCAAATGCACTTGCTCTTACTAAAGCTCTAAGCTGTGCCTTATATAAATCAGTTCTCTGTAAACAATAACGAATAGCTCTAAATCCTAAAAATGGATTTTCCTCTTCTTCTAATCCTAAATAAGGAATAGCCTTGTCACCACCAATATCTAATGTTCTGATGATTACCGGTTTACCCTTCATTGTTTCAGCTACTGACTTGTAAGCTTCAAACTGTTCCTCTTCTGTTGGAACACTGTCTCTATCCATAAATAAGAATTCAGTTCTGAATAAACCAATTCCTTCGCCATCACATTCAACAGCTTTCTTTGCATCTTCTGGTTTTCCAATGTTGCAAACTAATTCAACCTTTGTACCATCCTTTGTTACTGATGGTTTTCCGGCATACTCTGCAAGTAAAGCTTTTTCTTTCTTGTAATCAGCTAATTTCTGTTCATATTCTTTTACAGTATCCTCATCAGGATTTACAATTGCTTCTCCACTTGTACCGTCTATCGCAACTACGTCACCATTTTTAACAATACTGCAAATACCTTCGATACTAAGTACGGCTGGAATTTCCATTGCTCTTGCAAGAATTGCTGAATGTGACGTTCTACCACCTACTTCTGTTAAAATTCCTGCAATATTATCAGGGTTAATTCCTGCTGTCATTGATGGTGTTAAATCTCTGGCAACCAAAACAGTATTTGCTGGTACCTGTGATATATCGACTTCTTCAATACCTAGAAGAATTTTGATCATTCTTGTTTTAATATCTCTAAAATCTGTTGCTCTTTGCTGAAGTAATTCATCAGGAATCTGTGAAAACATTTCTGCTGTCTGCTCTAATA
>OGZZ01000004.1_pt1 | contig 127774 bp, 104 predicted proteins | sample 1577021 | NCBI WGS metagenome assembly OGZZ01 (sample SAMEA3541526, study PRJEB24748) | human gut metagenome | biome: human gut; feature: human-associated habitat; material: faeces | place: China | collected 2012
TGAAACTTGCAAGAATATTATTCACCGTTCAGGAAACAGCAAAGAAAATCAGCGAAGATAAAATAACTGCTTATGCTGCGCAGACATGCTACTATCTTTTATTGAGCTTTATGCCGTTCATAATAGCACTTATTAATATAATACATTATTTTCCTGTTACTTCTTCTGACCTTTTAGATCTGCTTGAGAACATAATTCCGCAGGAATTTCATCCCATGCTTATAAATATATTCACAGACATTGAAAGCTCATCCTCAGTTGCTTTGCTTTCTTTAACTGCAATTGGTCTTTTATGGTCAGCAGGCAAAGGATTTATGACTATAAAAAGATGTCTTAACAAGATAAATAACTGTGAATATAACAGAAGCTGGTTTATCCAGAGAATATTTTCAAGTCTGTACGCACTTATACTTTTATTATCAATAGCTGCCAGCCTTTTAATTATTGTATTTGGTGAACATCTGATTGCATTCCTTCAGAACCGTCTTGCCAGCCTTGGCGGAAAATTCATAGTAATAAATGCAATTTTTTCAAACAGGCTGTTTTTAGTGCCTGCTTTGCTGACTTTATTTTTCTCAGTTATGTACACATTTATACCAAATAAGAAAAAACATATTATAGAAGAAATACCAGGTGCATTTATAGCCAGTATTGGATGGTTTTTATTTTCCGAACTATATTCTCTATACATTACCTATATGGTAAAATATTCATATACATACGGAAGCCTTACAACCTTTATGCTTCTGCTTATCTGGATGTATATATGCATAATCATTCTTTTCTTTGGTGCAGAATTCAATACCCTTATAGAAAAGAAAATATTTAAGCCATTCCGTATTACCGGCAAAAAAAATAAAATAACCACATAAAAATAAAACGCATTTAAAAATGTTGCTGCTTACATAATCAGGCAGCAACATTTTTTATTTCAACTCCTTTATAAAAGAACTTAAGTATTTCTTCATAACTCATTGTTTCAGACATTTTTCTTACAGCATTCTGACTCATGCCTATACCATGGCCAAAACCTCCACCATATATTTTAAATGCCGATATAACATTATCATCACCATCATATACAGGTTTTATCACTATAAATGCACTTGGCAGTATGTCATAATGTGCATCACCAGTTAGTGTGTTTATAACTGCACCGCTGCTTCCAAGCACAGTTCTTATTGTATTCTCTCCGGAAATCACACATTCAGCCTCACTTCCTTTTAACCTAAGAAGCTTAACAACACCTCCACAGCCTCTTTTAACCACTTCAATAGATTGAATATTGCCGACACTGCTTACGCTGCCTGGTATAAGTTCTTTGTTCTCATTGTAAATATATACACATGACCTGCCAGATGCATATGCAAGCTTTGAATTGATATTATCAGATATATCTTTGGCACTTATTGTCGTATTCCATCTATAAAGTGGGAAACCACTATCATAATCACAATCATGTGATTCCTCTATATAACGTTCAAACTCTGTATTATCGCTCATCTCAGCATCAACACCACCGCTTCCTATATGTGTTGAACCATACATTGGATAACAGCTATCATCACTCCCCCATGCACATACGTCCGTCGAATACCCACATGATGTTGAATAATAATATGTTTTAACTATTTCATCAGCATAATATACAGCCCTTCCTTTTGTTTCATCTACAGCCTTATCAGCATCTTCATTTCTATAAGTGTTATTGTAAACCTGGAATGCTACACTATCATCAACATGTGCACCATACTCACCGTAATAATTGTTTTCAAGCTGTGTATATGCATAGCTTCTGGCACATACTGCCTGACACTTAAGGGCATTTACTCCATATGATACCGGCATCTCACTTGGAACAACACATTTTAAATATTCTTCTATATCAAGTTCATTAATAACAGCTATTCCCTCATCATATAACGCAAGCTCTATAGTACCGCTGTACTCTGGTCTGCCCTGTCCTCTCTTAACTGACTCTATACATATAGTTCCACCATCAGTAGATAATTTTATTCTTCCTTTGGTGAATCTTTCATCATTCTTATCAATAACGACATGTTCTCCCTGCATGATGTCAATAACGTTATCATCATAAGAAACATGTATGACCGAATCTGAAACAAATTCTACAGAATCGTGAAAAAGCTGTTTATAGCCTGATGTCTTAAGCATAACTCTGATGTTTGTCTGGACAAGCTTCCTTCCCTTTACCGCACCACATATTTTCCCCTGCGCCACAACAAAATCCTCAAGAGAATACCCTACAATTATAGAATCATAACCACTCACTTTATCGCCCTGTGTAATATCATATATCATAAAATTACTATCGGCAGGAACTTTTCCGTAACCTTCTATTTCAATATAGCTGTCATTAAAGGATAGTACTTTACCGCTTATCTTATCATCCTTTATATCTATTCCTTTAAGCTTCCCATTACTTATATCTATATCTGCAAGACTATTCTCAATAAAGCCCTCCACTTTATGTACTTTATATTTTTTAATCATTCCATATACATTGACAGTTACATATCCATTTTCATAAGTCTTAAGCAGCACATTCCGGTACTTAACATCATCTGATATTTTATCAACAACACATAAAAGCCTGTTTTGTCTTACAAGAGCCTCAATCGTTGTATCTACATATGGCTGTATAATAACACCGTCATATATATATGTGCCTTTAGTTGTACACACTGTCCACTCTTCACTTACATTATCTGATGGCACTCCTGACACACCCATCTGCTTAAGTTCTATTTCATCTCCATACTTAAAATACTTGCAGAGATTTTGAAAGCATCTTATAAAAACATCATTTTTTACAGGTCGGTTATCATTTTCTATATCTATATATGATTCTATCCCCTCAGACTTAAAACAATCAATATCTGCATTTATTCTACGAGCCAGCATACTTACATCTTTATATTTGACATAACTGTTAGGATTTGCAGCGTTCATGTATCCATTTATGTTGACATACTCCATATAAGGCTTGTACCATTCCATATCATGGGAAAACGCATCACAATCATCTATCTGTGCATATGATATCATCCTTGCAGCCTGTGCATATGTTATATAATCCTGATTGTGGCTGTTATCTGTCAGATATGTCCTCAGGACAATGGATGCAACAGCTAGTACAAGTATTATTATGCCATACATTATTATATTCCGTTTTCTGATAACAACCGTCTTAACCATACCAGAAGCTATACCTTTCATTAACTATTGTTAATATATAAAGAACAAATTCTGCTCCTGACATCATATATATGCTCTTGTACTCTTATATATTACAGAAAATAAAAAAGCTGTAAGATTCTTTATATAAATACTTATATAAAGATACTTACAACTTATAATGTCAAATCAGTAATCCCAAAGCGCCGTTCCCCACGTTTTCGACTCCTAGCAATGCTAGGTGGGTAACCGCATCCAGACCGCTGCCATCCACTCTTAGGAGGCCCGACATTAGAATGGAGATATAGGAATCCCGTCGATGAAATGTAGGATCAAAATAAGTGAGGTTCTCGCACGCCCCAGGAAATATATTATATTTAACTGATTCAGCCAGCAGGTCTTTCCTGCTCTCTTTACTGTTTACATTCTACTACATAAATCGTTTCTACACAATATATTATGTAAAACTTTTTTAATTATGTAAAGTTTTTTTATTATTCTATATTTTTTCAGCCTTTTTTACTTTTCATTCTGAACCTTTATATCTTCTATCTTATCAGCTGACAATGATAAGGCTTCACTTACAACATCCTCTGAAACGCCCATACGCTCTGCAACTTCTTTAACAGTTGGCTTTCTTCCAAGTTCTTCCCTAAGTCTTACAGCCCAGTCATTCACATAATTGACTTTATTAAGCACCTTTCCAGATATCTTATTGCTGTCCATCTGTTCATCTATCAGCATCTTCATACTCTCTTCTGCCTGATATCTGACCTCCTTATCCATAGCTTTCAGTACTTCTAATATATCGCTTGTACTTCCCTCTTTTATCCTGTCCTTCCATTCATAGTTATTAAGCCATAGCTTCTGTCCTATATAAGCCATCATTGAAAGGTTACTCTCCTGTACAAGATCTGCAGCAAGAACACCTCTGCATCTATATGGTTCAACCCATTCCAGTATCTTTTCAAGATATGATTCTGATAATATCTTAAGTGACTCTTTATCATTATCCTCCACTATATTGACAAGCAGATACGCTCTTGTTGTATCTGATACCGGCTGGATAGCTTCAAGTTCTTTTTTATATCTTTCGATGTATATATCATCCTCTGAATAATCCATATTATCAGCTATCATCTGGGCAGCCATAGCCGCCTCTTTTTCTGGCAGACTCTTTACCTCTTCCTCTGATATATTTATTTTAGTAATAAGACCATCTTTGTCTGTAACCTGTTTTTCTGTAAATGCATCATCCTCTGTGGACTTATATTCATTCTCCAGTGCAATTCCCTTCTCATCGTTTTTTACCGAATCGTCTACAGTGCTCTCAAGCATATGCAAAAACTCATTATCAGTGCCATCTTCTCCCTTTATTGTTATTCCATTAGCCATCAGATATCCGGTTATCATTGAATATTTATTATCATCAAGACTCATGTCTTTAAAGAAGCCTGCAACATCTTCTTTACCTACTATATTACCATTTACCTTTGCGTATTCCTTAAGTGCATTTAGTGCATCCATAAAAGCTGCCTGTATATCTTTATTATGTTCCATTACATTTCTCCTCATCTTACCTTTGATTCTTCTAGCAATCCGGATTTTACCATACTTTTTATATTTTATCAATTTGACAAATATTATTTATTTTCGTATAGTTATTATGATTTTTGTTAACCACTATAATGCTAACAACAGCATGTTTTTACTCACACATTTATGCATTATAGTATTGACATCAATCAATATATTATCAGGAAAGATGAGGTTTTTATAATGAGAATCGCTTTAATCAATGAAAACAGCCAGGCTGCCAAGAATGAAATGATCTATGCTAATCTTAAGAAGGTGGCTGAAAGCAAGGGACATACAGTTGATAACTATGGTATGTATTCAGCAGATGATAATGAACAGCTTACATATGTACAGAATGGTATATTAGCTGCTATACTTCTTAACTCTGGTGCATGTGACTTCGTAGTAACAGGATGCGGAACAGGTGAAGGTGCTATGCTTGCACTTAACTCATTCCCTAACGTTCTTTGCGGACATGTTGTTGATCCTTCAGATGCTTATATGTTCATGCAGATTAACGATGGCAATGCTATCGCACTTCCTTTCGCTAAAGGATTTGGATGGGGTGCTGAATTAAATCTTACATATATATTTGAAAAGTTATTCGAAGGCGAACCAGGTGGTGGTTACCCTAAGGAAAGAGTTGTTCCAGAACAGAGAAATAAAAAGATTCTTGATGAAGTAAGAAAGGTTACTCTTAACCAGGATCTTATAAGTGTTCTTAAAGGTCTTGACCAGGATCTCGTTAAGGGTGCTGTTGCAGGTAAGCAGTTTAAGGAGCTTTTCTTTGCTAACTGCAAGGATGAGGCTATTGCTGAATATGTTAAGACATTACTCGCATAAAATACCGCTGTTTAGCTGAATATCAGTTGAATAATAGTTAAACAACAGACAATCAACAGACAATTAAGGCTTGTTTGGTATTTTAAGAATATGTAAAAGTAACATCTTGGTTCCTTATTCTTAAAATACCTCACAAGCCTTATTCTATCTGTTATTCACTTCTGTTATTCAAAATAATTATTTTCACTAAATAAACTGTTTTTATGCTGCCTTCGCATCAGCCTTAATATTGTTTAATAATCCTGCCTTAACAAGAGCATATCTTACAGCATGGCCTAACAATGTAGCTATAACTATCTTTCCAAGATCAAATACTATAAAAGGATATACACAAACCTTAAGTGCATATAACAATGAGCAATGTGCAACATATACGAACCATACTGTTCCAAGGCAATAGTCAACAAATGTTCCTAATACCCATCCAACTAATGTCAAAGCAAAATTTCTTTTAAACTTTTCTATAAAAAATCCACCTATAAGAGCCATAAGCACAAATCCAACTATATATCCACCTGTTGGACCTGCTATCTTAGCCGGACCACCCACATAACCTGAAAAAACAGGAAGTCCAACTATTCCAAGAAGAACATATATGCAATAACTGCACACACCTGCCTTAGTACCTATAACATACACTGTAAAATAAACTACAAGATTAGTTAATGATATAGGAATAGGACCTATCGGTATAGACATAGGTGCTAAAATGCATGTAACTGCTGCCATTAATGCCATAAAACACAACTGATAAACTGTAAACTTTTTCTCTTTCACTTTTGTCTCCATTCTGCACATAGTGCCTGTATTAATAAATTCATCACTTTATCAGTTTACATTTTAATTCTCATATTGTCAACTATTTTATTTTCTAGGTTAACAATGCGTAGAAACCGCACATCTAGTACATTATTTCGAAAACGATCTACTAGAGTTGTAATATCGCAGCTTATCTGATAACCTTACTTACACTCTTCCCCAGCATATATATACTGTATCATTCCCGGACCAAGTGCATCTGTAGGTCTTGCTATGAAATTATGTTTTTTATAAAACTGTTCTCTTCCTTTTGCACACATAAGACACAGCATCATCCTTGAGTCTTCATATGTAAGCGACTTTACATATGATATTATATGTTCGATAAGCATGCTTCCTATATGTTTACTCTGATACTCTGGTATTATAATAAGATCCTGGATATAACTGATAACCGCCTTATCTCCAACAACTCTTCCCATTCCTATAGGCATGTCATCATCAAACACTGTAAATACTTTAACACTGTTATCTAAAGCTGCCTGTGCCTGACTTCTTGTAAGCTTTATCCATCCAACCTTATCTCTAAGCGACATATATATATCAACATCTTTTATATCTTCAACTATTTTTATCATAATCTCTTCCACTTCCTAATAATTTCCTGATAAGTATACAATTTTTGCGAATAATTGTCTATAAAGGCATTTTAAGTTTAAAAAAAAATGCTATAATAGTATTTGATGTGATATTATGTATATATCAAAGTCCAGATGCAATTGTAGCTTAAAGGCATCATTTTACAAAGCATGTGGTGTTCAAAAATACTTTTATATAAAAGGGGAATTTATTATTATGATTACTGTATCTAAAGACAACACTGGCGACTTCAACTCCGTTCAGGCTGCTGTGGATTCTATCAATCCTGCATGTGGTGGCGAAACTATTTTTATTAAAAATGGCATCTATAAAGAACGTGTTGAAATAAAAAAAGACAATATAACTCTTATTGGTGAGTCCAGCGAACACACTATTATCACAGAGGGATATTATGCTCTTATGACTATGGAAGATGGCAGCAAAAGAGGTACCTTCAGGTCTTATACTTTCTTTGTCAATGCCAACAATTTCAGTGCATTTAATCTTACCTTTGAAAACTCAGCAGGTTTTGGCAAAAAGGTAGGACAGGCAATAGCAGTATATGCAGAAGGTGATAATCTTACATTTAAAAATTGCCGTATGTTAGGCCATCAGGATACACTTTTTACCGGTCCTCTTCCATTTAAAGAAAAAGAGCCAGGAGGTTTTATCGGTCCAACTGAATTTGCTCCAAGAATACCTACAAAGCAGTTATATGAAGACTGCTATATATGTGGAGAAATAGACTTTATATTTGGAAGTGCAACGGCTTATTTTAAAAACTGCACTCTGTATGCCTTAAACCGCAACGAAACAATAAACAGTTATTATACCGCACCATCAACATATGAAAACCAGCAATATGGATATGTATTTGACAGCTGCACTTTTACAGGAAACTGTCCACCACAGACCTGCTACCTTAGCCGTCCATGGAGAATTCACGCTAAGGTCGTATTGTTAAACTGTGAATATTCCAACCAGGTTGTAAAAGATGGCTTTCATGACTGGAACAAACCAGAAGCTCATGATACTGTATATTATGCTGAATATAATGGACATGGTCCTGGGTATTGTCCTGATAAAAGAGCCTCATTCGCCCACATACTTACTGATGAAGAGGCAGCTATGTACAAAAAAGAATACATTTTAAAATAAATATCCCAGAAAAATGCTTATAAAGAACAGCTTAAATATCATCCTTGCATGAATTCTAACAAAAAGTACTCCCTTTAAGAAAGACAAGTCTTATATTACACTTGTCTTTCTTAAAGGGAGTACTTTTAATGTAATTTATAATTAATAATTCTATAATTTTATCCATATCCTTTAAGGTGCCATCACTACTGCAGTGTGATTGTTTCCACTGTCTTAGAACCTGACAGAACTTCCATCTTCATATCAGAAGACTTAACCGCAGATTCTGCTGGAACCTGGAATATCGCTGCTGCTGTATAACTATCACCTGGCTTAATGCTCACTCCGTCAAGTCCACATATATCATCCTTAAGCATAGACTTGTACTGGTTATATGTTCCACCGCCTATGTTAAGCTTCATAGTAACTGACGATGATTTAGTCGTTGCTGTTACTGCTGCTGACCCTGTATTCTTAATAGTGAATTCAACTGCAACTACCTTACATCCACTATCTGCTGGAACACATACTGCATATGCCTCTGTAGGATATCTTTCACCTATAGAAACAGCCTTATACTTAACTTCAACACCACTTAAACCAAGTGCCTGTGAAAGGCTTGATGCTGTTGTGTTTACATCTGCGGCAGCAGTTGTTGCTGTAACTGTTCCTGCCTTAGTTGCTGTCGTCATACCAGCAGCCGTAGAACTGACATTGCCCAAACTGCTTGTATGCCCAGTATTAGAACTGTTTAACTTAGTATATTTCCATTCATTATCATATGAATGTTTAAGTAATGAACCTGCCACATATTCGGCTATCATATCATTCTGCTCTTCTGTTAATGTAACATTATCACCGCAACCTGACAATGCAAACACACCAACCATGCATAACGCTGCCAAAGCTAATCTCTTCATAATATAACAATCTCCATTCAACCTTATAACTATTAGAATTGTATCACAATTTACAGTCAAGGTCAAACCAGAACTCAACACCATCAGAAAGATTATTGACACCGCAAGTCTTACCCATAGATTCGACTATAGCCTTTACTATAGAAAGTCCTATACCATTGCCACCATATTCTCTCGTTCTTGCTTTATCAACTTTATAAAACTTTTCCCATATATGCTCTATGTCAGCCTCTGGTATATTATTTCCCGTGTTAAACACTGACACTCTTACATTATCTTTATCTATATGTCCTACTTTTATCTTTATTATATTTTCATTGCAGCAATGATTGATAGCATTAGACAGATAATTAGTAACAACTTCTTCAACCTTATACTCATCAGCCCATACATACAAAGGTGTATCTAAAATATCATATGTAATACTTAAGTTTTTCTGCGTTGCCCTTAACTCATTAGCATTGACTACTGACTTTACAAGCTCATTAATATCGAATCTCTCCATAACAAGTTCATCTTCGCCAAACTCTATCTGATTAAGTGTAAGCAATCTCTTTACCATATTATTCATCTTGGCTGCTTCATCCATAATAACACTACAATAAAAGTCCATACTTTCAGGATCATCAGTTATTCCTTCCTTTAATCCCTCCGCATATCCTTGTATAAGTGCAATTGGTGTTTTTAACTCATGGGAAACATTAGAAAGAAAATCTGTCCTCATCTTCTCAAGTTTCTCCTTCTTATCTATATCCCTTTGCAGTTCAAGATTCGCCGTCTTAAGCTGCGATATATTCTCTTCAAGCTTCTGTGACATATTATTCATGCTTTTACCAAGAAGCCCTATCTCACCTTTATCTTTTCCATCATACTTAATATCAAAATCAAGCTCTGACATACGTTCAGCTATATTAGACAGCTGCTTAATAGGTTTTGATATATATGAAGATAATACAAATGCTGCAATAATTCCTATAATAAGCGTTACAATACCTATATAAGTTATAAATGTATTTGAAATATGGACATTATCCTTTATACCCTGTATAGGTGTCCTTATGAGGATAAAATTACCATTATCAAGTGTTCCCCATAATTCTATATAATCATCAAGCAGACGGCTGTCATATACCTTCTGCACTGTATATTTATCGCTCTGGTATAAAATATCTCTTGTTTCACTGGCACCATTGCCCGACATATCTATAATCTTTTCAGGAAGTGTTTTCTTACCAGCATTTATGTCACCGTTCCTGTTTTCATCTGGCTGCTCCTGCATTGATCCTGACTTATCCGGCATCCCTTGGAATATATCATTATTGAAAATGCTCTTTTTTAATCTTTCAAGCATCATCTCATCACCATGAGTACTTACATAAAAAGTTGTCCAGTCACTATTTACTATTATTATTGACATACCTTTAGATGTAGACACCTGTTCAAGATTATTTCTAAGGTCTGTGTCAGATATAGAACCTGAGCTATACTGATTACACGCATCATCTATACTTTCATAAGCATTCAGCATCGCTTCCTGCTTATCCTGCATATAAAACTTTTCAGAAAAAGTTATATTAAAAAGCAACAGCATAACTATAAGTATACATATTATACCTGCAAACAAAACTGTAATCTTAAACCTAATCGAATGTTTTCCCATTATCAATCCTCTACTTCAAACTTATAGCCCATGCCCCATATAGTCTTTATATAGTCACCTTTATCGCCAAGTTTTTTTCTTAACTTCTTGACATGCGTATCAATCGTTCTAGCATCACCGAAATAATCATAATTCCATACATTGTTAAGAATCTTTTCCCTGGATAATGCAATCCCTTTATTATCCACAAAATAAGTAAGAAGCTCAAACTCTTTAAAGCTTAATTCTATCTCTTCATCATTAATCTTAACTATATGTGCAGCCTTATTGATAACTATGCCTCCTACATCTATCATTTCACTGCTGTCTATGCTATATGACCTTCTTATAAGTGCATCAACTCTGGCAGTAAGAATCTTAGGACTAAATGGTTTGGAAATATATTCATCAGCCCCACAGTCAAAACCATTAAGCTCACTTGCCTCATCGCTCTTTGCCGTAAGCATAATGATAGGTACATTTGAATTCTTACGTATCTGTCTGCATGTATCCCACCCATTCATCTTAGGCATCATAACATCAAGTATAACAAGCGATATATTCTTATCCTCATAAAACTTATCAATAGCCTCTTCACCATCACCAGCTTCTATAACCTGATATCCTTTCCTTGTAAGAAAGTCACTTACAAGCTTTCTCATCCTGCTTTCATCATCGACCATTAAAACTTTCAAACTATCCATACAATTATCTCCAATCTTTTCCTATGTGTAGAATTCGTCATATTTCCTGTAACATTGATATTATTCATTGTATCTGCCACATTTACACTCTTTATACAATATATGATAGATAATAAATATGTTCAAAATGTGTTCTTACTGTTAATAAAATGTGTTTATAAATGAATTTTATTTTCTGTTATTAAGTTCATTTTCCCTTGCGTTAAGCGACTGTTCCTGTGACTGAAGCTGCTCCTGCCATTGTGCATACTTATTCTGCAGGTTTACCTCGTAATTAATAATATTGGGATTAGAGCTTGTATTTAGTATAATAAACATTGCCACTATGATGATTACAAGAATCACATTTATTATCATGACTCTTGTAAAATTATTCTTATATCTGGCAACCTTTATCGACAAATCTCTTAATTCACTCTTGAATTCACTACGTTCCCTTCTTATATTAATCTCATCCTGTGTGTCAGTATTAATAGGAATAGGCTGAATCTTATCATTCGGTATCTCACTACTTTTATATAAAAATGTCTGCAATGATTTAAGGTAATTCATACCTATCTGTGTAGAAAAAAGCTTTCTTTCTATAATCTTGTTATATAGACTGTACACCTGCTTGGGATCCTTGCTGTTTGTCTTCGACGATACATATTTAATAGCATTCAGCTCGTCCTTTGCTATCTGTGCATCCTCTTTGGAAGTAAATTCATAACCTCCTACCATAAACTTTCTTTTATCCTTTTCTTCTGTCATATGCCCGCCTCCTCTCTTGCTTTTACATGTAAGATTTATCTGATGCCAAGCATCGCTTTATGCCTTTTATAAAACACACATGGCTTTATTTTAATCAACGACAATATCCGCCTCTTCAACTCTTATGACTTTCTTAAGCTCTTCATACATAGTTTCAACCTGAAAACCTATCTTACCAGCACTAAAAAATATAGTATCATCAATATCCATAACACTCTTATCTATCATAGTCTTAAAAAACTTCTTCATACCAACTGGTGAACATCCTCCATGGATATAGCCGGTAAGCGGAAGCAGTTCCTTTGACTTTATCATCTCGATATTCTTTTCACCTACACTTTTAGCTGCTTTCTTAAGGTCAAGTTCCTCTGCAACTGGAACCATAAAAACATAGTGGTTACCACTTTTACCTATGGTCACCAATGTTTTAAAAGCTCTCTTAGGATCCTGTCCAAGTGCTGCTGCCACCTCAACACCACTTACTGCACCCGAATCTTTATATTCGTGTACTTTATATTTAATCTTCTTCTGATCAAGAATTCTCATTACGTTAGTTTTATCTGCTGACATATTATAATATTCCTCCATTCTGCATCGCTGCATTTTCGCACATTTCATTCATAATATTCTTGAATAGCACTCTTTATTTTTGTGTATTGCAAGAATTTTAGTAATGCTATTTTACCACTAAATCATTTTTACTTAAATAGCTATTACTAATTTACTTTTGACATTACATCATTATATTTTAACTTTATAAAAAAATTAATTATTTATTTATAAGAATATATTGACTTTAATAACCATATAATGTTATATATTATATGGTCATTAAAGGCTACTATTTAATACATGGGCTTGTAAAGGTTTCGACAGGGGTTTTGAAACTGGTGAAGCTATCCGTATGCAATGCGTTAAATGGCAAACTTAAATATAAACGCTGAAGATAATTTAGCATACGCTGCCTAAGTTGCAGCAGTCTGACCTAGGGCACTCACACTTTAGGACCCAGGCTTCGAACATGTGAGAAACGACATAGCTTAAGCTTTGCGGTTATGGACGTATTATGAAGCTACTAAGTGCATAAGGGTGTTAGTTCCCGTATGCATAAGGGAATGTCAAATAACTGACTATGATAGTAGAAGAACAGCGGATGGGCTTTTGGACAGGGGTTCGACTCCCCTCAGGTCCACTAAAACAAAATAACGGCATTGTATAGTTTAAAAAACGATATACAATGCCGTTATTTTTATTTTATATTTTAACAGTTTCAATATAAGCTCTATGTTAACACCTTCTAAGCTTACCCCAGATTTCTAATCTTAAAGTCCTTAGCCGCCTCTCTTTGCTGGTCTTTCTTGGCAATAGAATCCCTCTTGTCATAGTTCTTTTTACCTTTTGCAAGACCTATCTGCATCTTAACCTTGCCGTACTTTAAGTATACCTGAAGCGGAACAAGTGTGTAACCCTTTGTAGATAACTGCCCTGCAAGCTTGTTTATCTCACTTCTGTGAAGAAGAAGCTTTTTAGGACGCAGCGGGTCTTTGTTAAATATATTGCCTTTCTCATATGGTGTGATATTCATATTGATTGCAAATACTTCACCATTGATTATCTGTATGTATGATTCTTTGATAGAACATTTGCCCTGTCTTATGGACTTAACCTCAGTTCCACAAAGCTCCATACCAGCCTCTATCTTATCTTCTATAAAATAATCATAATATGCCTTTTTATTGTTAGCAATAAGTCTGTTGCCACTGGCACTATCCTTTGCCATCTTATACCTCCTTATAATCAAAGCATGATAAGCCCCACAATAATGCAGGTGTTGATAATACTTTCTAATTATATCTGCTATCATAATCCTCTGCAAACATAAAGTCGATTGTCCTTGCTATCTTGTTAGTCCCTATAGTCACAACATCAACCTTCTGTCCCAGCTTATATGTCTTGTGTGTTGTTTCATTTATCATCTCATAATGGTTCTCATCAAATATATAGAAACCTGGCATATCATTTACAGATACCATTCCTTCTATTGTATTCGGCAGTTCTACATATATGCCCCAGTTCGTCACTCCTGATATGACACCTGAGAATTTCTCTCCCTTGAACTGTTCCATATACTCAACCATTTTAAGCTTGTCTGTATCTCTTTCTGCTTCATCTGCCCTTCTCTCAGTTGCGCTTGTCTGTTCTGCCACGTCTGGAAGTATCTTATCATAATGTTCTTTTCTTTTTTCACTCATACCACCATGCAGACATTCCTTTATGATACGGTGTATCTGAAGATCCGGATAACGTCTTATAGGCGATGTAAAATGGCAGTAATATCTGGCTGCCAGCCCAAAATGGCCCACACACTCTGGTGTATACTTAGCCTTTTTCATTGAACGCAGAGTGAGTCTGCTTATAAGATTCTCTTCATCTGAACCTGATATTTTTTCAAGCAGCTTCTGAAGTTCTTTAGGATGTATCTCATCTGTTACATGCATTGAATAACCGAAATTGTTAATGAATGTTGAAAGCTTAAGTATCTTCTCAGGATCAGGATTCTCATGTGTCCTGTAAAGAAATGGGACCTCCTGCCAGAAATAATCCTCTGCTACTGTTTCATTAGCAATAAGCATAAAATCCTCTATAAGCTTTGTTGCTACATTTCTATCATATGGCTCTATCTTTATAGGATGCCCTTTATCGTCAAGCACTATCTTTGATTCTGGAAAATCAAAATCTATTGAACCACGAGCGAATCTTTTCTTTCTAAGAAGTGCAGCTGCCTCTTCCATAAGCTTAAACATAGGTACAAGCTCTCTATATTTTTCTGTTTCGTTAACATCATTATCCTCAAGTATCTTCTTAACTGATGTATATGTCATTCTTCTGTTAACATTAATGACTGACTCACATATTCTATGACCTACTACAGCACCTTTGGAATCTATATCCATAAGACAGCTTAGTGCCAGTCTGTCACAGCCTTCGTTTAGTGAACATATACCATTAGACAACTGGTGAGGAATCATAGGAATAACCCTGTCCACAAGATATACGCTTGTTCCACGTTTAAGCGCCTCTTTATCCAGTGCACTGTTCTCTGTTACATAATGGCTCACATCTGCTATGTGGACACCCAGATGATACATATCCCCATCTTTTGTCAATGATACAGCATCATCAAGATCCTTAGAATCCTCTCCATCTATAGTAACCATGACAACATCCCTGAGGTCCGTTCTTCCTGCCTTATCCTTTTCGTCCACTTCGTCAGGTATGCTCTTTAGCTGCTTTTTAACGCCGTCTGGAAACTCCTCCGGCAAGTCATATGCCTTGACTATCGACATTATATCTGTCCCTGGATCATCTATATGTCCTATAACCTCTGTAATCCTTCCCTCAGGATTCTTAGTATGTGTACCATAATCAGTTATCTTTACAACTACCTTGCTTCCTGTAACAGCACCCTGCTCATGCTCCTTTGATACGAATATATCACAGCTTATCTTCTGGTTATCAGGAACAACGAATCCGAAATTCTTATTCTTCTGATATGTTCCAACGAGAGTTTTAACCTCATGGTCAACAATCTCTATAATTTTTCCTTCTGCTCTTCTATCGCCTTTTTGGGGAAGGGTTACAACAACTTTGACTTTATCATGGTAAAATGCATTCTTTGTATCACTTGCTTTTATAAATATATCTTTTTCCTGTCCTTCTACAGATACAAAGCCAAAGCCCTTGCTTGTACTTTCAAACACTCCAATAAGTGCAACATTGTCAGGCTTCATATACTTTCCCTTTTTACTGACCCCAATCGTTCCTTCAGCAACTAGTGCATCAAGCACCTCCTGTAGTTCGAATCTTTTATCTTTAGGAACGTTAAGAAGTATTGCTATCTCTTTGGTTTTCATAGGAACATATAATTCATTATTCAGTATAAGATCTGCTATATTTTTCTTTCTTTCCTTGAAAATTTCTGTCTTCATTGTTATCCACCTCTATTCCGTATTATATTTTACCAGCTTTATTTAATTATCATATTAACTACGATTATACAAAAACGCTCTTAAGATATATTATATCTTAAGAGCGTTTCATGTAAACACTTAAATTAGAAATTAATATTTAAAATGATAGCAATAATAACAAATAATACTGCAAGTATTTTTGTAAATGTTACAAGCTTTCCTTCCATTGAACGACCCTTGTTCTTGCCCCAGTATGTGTCTGCTGCACCACTGATCGCACCTGAAAGACCATTCTGCTTGCTTTCCTGCATAAGAACTACCACTGTTAAACATATACATACTAATATAAATATAGCCATTAAGACTACTCTTATTGTATCAGCCACCGACATGCCAAACATATATCAAACCTCCTGTTAAATTGCAAAAATCACAATAATCATATAATACCAAATAAATAATAAATGTGCAACTAATATTTAACTGATATCATTATTTTTTAATAAGAAGTGACTTACCTGTCATTTCTGCTGGCTGATTCAGACCCATAATCTGGATAAGAGTAGGTGCTATATCGCATAAGCTTCCACCATCTCTAAGTGTATATGAATCATCATAATTCACAAGGATAAAAGGTACTGGATTAGTTGTATGTGCTGTATGTGGAGCACCTGTTTCATAATCTATCATCTTCTCAGCATTACCATGATCTGCACAGATAAATAACACACCATCAACATCTTTAACAGCCTGTACCGCCTTTCCAACAAGCTCATCCACCTTTTCAACTGCCTTAACAGCTGCTGGAATAACTCCTGTATGTCCAACCATATCAGGGTTGGCAAAGTTTATTACTATAACATCGTATTTATCAGACTTAATAGCATCTACAAGATCCATACCAACCTCTGGCGCACTCATCTCTGGCTTAAGATCATAAGTAGGAACATCCTTAGGTGAATTAACAAGAAGTCTGAACTCATCTACGTTAGGATCTTCAACACCACCATTAAAGAAGAATGTTACGTGTGCATACTTCTCTGTTTCAGCAAGACGAAGCTGCTTCTTTCCATTTGCCGCAAGGAATTCTCCAAATGTATTCTTAATTTCTTCCTTTTTAAAGGCAATAAGCTTGTTAGGAATAGTCTCATCATAGTCCTTAAAGCATACGAATGTAGTTGGAATATATGTTCTTTCAAAGCCTGTGAATTTATCATCACAGAATGCTCTTGTCATCTCTCTTGCTCTGTCAGGTCTGAAGTTAAAGAATATAACTGAGTCATTCTCCTTTACAACTGATAAAGGCTTTCCATTCTCTGTAATAACTGTAGGAACAACGAACTCATCTGTAACATTCTCTGCATATGAAGCTTCCATAGCTGCTACGGCGCTTTCAGCCTGTTTTCCCTCACCTGTTGTAAGTGAACGGTAAGCCTGCTCAACTCTGTCCCAGTTATTATCTCTATCCATAGCATAGTATCTTCCTGCTAAAGAAGCTACCTTACCAACTCCGATCTCTGCCATCTTTTCTTCAAGCTGTGCCACGAAATCTTTACCAGATGCTGGTGGAGTATCTCTTCCATCAAGGAATGCATGTACATAAACATTAGATACACCATTCTTCTTAGCCATCTCTAAAAGTCCATATACATGTGATATATGACTATGAACACCACCACTTGATAAAAGACCAAAAAGATGAAGATCTGAATTGTTCTTCTTACAATTCTCCATAGCTGCAAGAAGTTCTTCATTCTTAAAGAAATCGCCATCTGCAATTGCCTTTGTTATTCTTGTAAGATCCTGATATATTATTCTACCAGCACCTATATTCATATGTCCTACCTCTGAGTTACCCATCTGTCCATCAGGAAGACCTACATAACTGCCAGAAGCATTACCCTTAACAAAAGGATATTCTTTCATCAGCTTATCCATAACAGGAGTGTCTGCCATAGCTATAGCATTGCCCTCTGTTTTGTCACTTAAACCATAACCATCTAATACCATTAATACAACTGGTTTTTTACTCATATTAATCCTCCATTCTAACGTATACCGGTATCATATACTACATGAACCGGAATCGTTGATATCCCATATATGTAGCAAAGCTGCCCAATATACGAATCTAATATCAATATCTTATTTCACCTGTAGTATGATAGCATAATTATTTTAAATATGCAATTAATGTTTTACTAATCAAAAAAGAGAACAACCACAAGACATCCGCAAACTGCTATATCTTATGATTGCTCCCAAAAAAGCTTTTTTGCAATTTTTTCAAAACCATTTTTAACAAGCTGCTTATTAACAAGCCGCTTATTTAACAAGTTAATCATACTGACCAACTACAATATGTATGGATATTATGCTCCCTCGTATTTAACTATATCACAGAAATCCGGTTTAAGGCTTGCTCCACCAACAAGACCACCATCTATATCTGGTTGTTCAAAAAGCTCTTTAGCATTAGAAGCATTCACTGAGCCGCCATAAAGTATTCTCACCTTAGCGGCTACATCGTCACCATATAGCTCTCTTATGTTACATCTTATAGCCTCACATACTTCCTGTGCCTGCTTTGATGTTGCAACCCTGCCTGTACCAATAGCCCATATCGGCTCATAGGCAATAACACAATCAGCTGCATCATCAGGCGAAACCTGTGTAAATGCTGCATTAATCTGCTTTTTTATAAAATCTAACGTGATACCCTCTTCTCTTTGCTGGATAGTCTCTCCACAACAGATAATAGGTGTAATACCATATTCTATAGCCTTTCTTACCTTTCTGTTGATACAATCATCATCCTCGCCGAAGTACTGTCTTCTTTCTGAATGCCCTAATATCACATATGATACTCCTGAATCAACTAACATTCCAGGTGATATCTCCCCAGTAAATGCACCTTTTTCTTCATAATGCATGTTCTCTGCACCAACTTTAATATCTGTATCCTTAACTGCCTCAACAACAGGTATTATATCTATCGCTGGAACACAAAACACAACCTCTACATCACTTCCAGCCACCTTATCACGAAGCTTATTTACAAGTCCGACTGCTTCTTTAGGAGTCATATTCATCTTCCAGTTTCCTGCTACTATCTTCTTTCTCATATTACAACCACGCCTCCATACAATATGTTACTGTTTAACGCAGGGTTATATCTTAAATTAATAATAAGATGAGTACTCACCCTTTACCGTATTCTTACATCTAATACACAATATACTCTTTCTTCAACTCTGCACAGTAACTATAATACATTCATAACAAATATATAAAAATTATTAAGAATGCTTATTAAGATATATGAATTATATCATACAAATTTACAAAAAGCCACTAATAATGTGAATATTTGAAATAAATACAATATTTATATTCCATTATCGTGACTACATCATATATTGTATTAAGCTGTAGCCAAAATTATGTCTATTTTTGCACAAAAAGGGACTGCATATATAATATACACAGTCCCTTTTTGCCTAATAGTGCAGCACGATTATATGATATAACCATTCTGCTATATGTTTATGTCAGTAAACACATTACTTATCGTTAGCTGCAACAACACCTGGAAGTTCCTTGCCTTCAAGGAATTCAAGTGATGCACCGCCACCTGTAGAAATATGTGTCATCTTATCGCCAAAGCCAAGGTTATTAACAGCAGCTGCTGAATCGCCACCACCAATAATTGTAGTAGCATCTGTAAGCTGTGCTAACTCTTCTGCTACTGCGATAGTTCCCTTAGCAAAGTTAGGGAATTCAAATACACCCATAGGTCCATTCCATACTACTGTCTTGGCATCCTTAAGAGCATCCTTGTAAAGTTCGCATGTCTTTGGTCCAATATCCATACCCATATCATCATCTTCCTGGCATCCAGCTTCAACTACACGGAAAGGAGTATCGTTCTTGAATTCCTTTGTTACTACTGTATCAATAGGAATAAGCATCTTAACACCCTTAGCTTCAGCCTTTGCCATCATTTCCTTAGCATAGTCAAGATAATCATCTTCAACTAATGACTGTCCAACGTTGCCGCCGTGAGCCTTCTGGAATGTATATGACATACCACCACCTATAATAAGAGTATCAACCTTATCAAGAAGGTTATTGATAACTGAAATCTTTGATGAAACCTTTGATCCACCAAGGATGGCTACGAAAGGTCTTACTGGATTGTTAACAGCATTTCCAAGGAAATCAATTTCCTTCTGCATAAGATATCCAACTACAGCTGTGTCAACATACTTTGTAACACCTACGTTAGAGCAATGTGCTCTATGAGCTGTACCAAATGCATCATTAACGAATACATCTGCGATTGATGCAAGATCCTTAGAGAATTCTTCACCATTCTTTGTCTCTTCTGCTCTGAAACGTGTATTTTCAAGAAGAATAACATCACCGTTGTTCATAGCTGCAACAGCTGCTCTGGCATTGTCACCAACAACTGTATCATCTGCTGCAAACTTAACATTCTGTCCAAGAAGCTCTGAAAGTCTCTTAGCTACAGGTGCTAAAGAGAAAGTCTTGTCAACTCCCTTTGGCTTTCCAAGATGTGAGCAAAGGATAACCTTTCCACCATCAGCTATTAACTTCTTGATAGTTGGAAGTGCAGCAACAAGACGTGTTTCGTCTGTTATTCTGTCACCATCTAAAGGTACATTAAAATCGCATCTGCATAATACTCTCTTGCCATTAACATTGATGTCATCTATTGACTTCTTATTAAGCATAATCAAATCCTCCATAATATTTTTATAATACTATAATTATAAAATGTATATTCTATGCAAAAGTACTTATATATCATCTGCCTCTATAAGCAGAAATATACATTAATACTTTTTACACAACACACTTATTAAAATACCGGAGAATGAATTCTCATCTCCGGTATTATTAACTAGTTAAACATAATCAACCTTATAGGTATCTCAACCTTTAATTACTTGCTTAATTCAGCAAAGTACTTAATTGTTCTAACCATCTGGCTTGTATATGAGTTTTCATTATCATACCAAGAAACAACCTGTACCTGGCATCCACCATTTGGAAGTTCGTTAACCATTGTCTGTGTAGCATCGAATAATGAACCAAATCTCATACCAACGATATCGCTAGATACGATAAGTTCTTCATTGTAACCAAAGCTTTCTGTTGCAGCAGCCTTCATAGCAGCGTTAACTTCATCAACAGTAACCTTCTTAGCTACAACAGCGTTAAGGATTGTTGTAGAACCTGTAGGTGTAGGAACTCTCTGTGCAGCTCCGATAAGCTTTCCGTTAAGTTCTGGAATAACAAGGCCGATAGCCTTAGCAGCACCTGTTGAGTTAGGAACGATGTTGCAAGCACCTGCTCTAGATCTTCTTAAGTCACCCTTTCTCTGTGGTCCATCAAGAATCATCTGATCACCTGTGTAAGCATGGATTGTACACATAATACCAGATTCGATTGTAGCACAATCATTAAGAGCCTTAGCCATAGGAGCTAAGCAGTTTGTTGTACAAGAAGCAGCTGAAATGATATTATCCTCTGCTGTAAGTGTTTCATGGTTAACATTGTAAACGATTGTCTTAAGATCGTTACCAGCTGGAGCTGAGATAACTACCTTCTTAGCACCTGCATTGATATGAGCCTGAGCCTTTGCCTTAGATGTATAGAATCCTGAGCACTCAAGAACTACGTCAACATCAAGTTCACCCCAAGGACAGTTGTTAGCATCTGGCTCCTTGTAGATCTTGATTGTCTTACCCTTTACTGTGATTGTACCAGCTTCATCATCAGCTGTTACCTGATCTTCTTCACCAAAATTAACATATCTTCCCTGTGATGAATCATACTTTAAAAGATGAGCTAACATCTTAGGGCTTGTTAAATCATTGATAGCAACAACCTCATAACCCTCTGCACCAAACATCTGTCTGAATGCAAGTCTACCGATACGTCCAAAACCATTAATCGCAACTTTTACTGACATAAAAATAAATCCTCCTAATATAAAGATTGTTAATAAAAAATCAACTAAAGATATTCTACATAAACTAATTTAAAATATCAAGTGTAAATTACTATTTTTTACAAAATATTCTATAAAATGTTTTTATCTGTTTTTCTGTTCAAGTTCTTCAAGCACACAATCAGCAAGATTATTAGCATGATCTGACATTCTTTCAAAGTTAGAAAGTGTATCAAGGAATATGACACCATTAGATGGCTTGCACAAGCCTGACGAGAGTCTTTCAATATGCTTATTCCGCAGTTCTTCTTCCATGGCATCTACTTCGTCTTCTATCCTGCATACATTCTCTGCTGCTATACGGCTTAGTTTTTCTCTTGCCTTTACTGCCTCTGAGAAGCTGACAACCACCTTCTCATAAAGTGCTTTAAGTTCTTCCATGGCATGCTGTGAAAACGTGATGCCATTCTCTATTTTATACTTTGCCAGATCTGACATATTCTCAGCATGATCAGACACTCTTTCTATATCTATGATAGCATGAAACAGATTGTTAATCATAAGATGCTGTTCTTCTGTTATCGACAGATTGTTTACCTTTATCAGGTACTCTGTAAGATACTTCTCATACAGATCAACCTTATGTTCTGTTTCTATAACCTTATCTATCATATCCTGGTCATTGTTAATAACTGCCTTAGCTGAATACTTTATGTTATCAAGAGCAAGATTTCCCATGATGACAACTTCACTAAGTGCCCTGTTAACTGCAACAGATGGCTGTTCTAATATTCTATTATCAAAATGTCTTGAAAGCTCAGCCGCATAGCTGTCGCTTGCCTCAAGTGTGGCATTTTCTTCATCCTGTGATTTTTCTCTTATTATCATACCTGATAACTTAACAAGCAGCCCGCCAAATGGCATCATGATTGTTGTACATATAATATTGAAAAATGTATGGAACAACGAAATCTCAACACTTGTTATATTATGTACTGCAAGTGAAGGTCTTAGAATGAATAATATAAATGCTGCTGTTCCAAATATTACAGCTCCTGCAATATTAAACAGAAGATGCATACATGCTGCTCTTTTTGCATTTCGTGTTGTACCTGCACTAGATATAATCGCAGTCACGCATGAACCGATATTCTGTCCTAACGTTATAAATACTGCTGCATTAGTTGTAACAACACCATTAATGGCAAGTGTCTGTAATATACCCACAGAGGCAGATGAACTCTGTAAAAGTGCTGTAACAATAATACCTATAAGTATACCCAGCAAAGGATTACTTCCTACAACCTCAAATGCCTTTGAAAATATAGGTGCATCTGTATATGGTGATATAGATTGTGACATAAAGCTTAAGCCTAAGAATAAAAGACCTATACCAACTATAATTTCCCCTAACATTTTCTTCTTTGGTTTTTTACTAAATAAAACAAGAATAGCACCTATTCCTACAAGCAGAGGTGCATAAAACTCTGGCTTTAACACTTTAACTGCATCACCTAACTGTCCAAGCGAAACAATCCATGCTGTAATGGTTGTACCTATATTAGCACCCATTATAACTCCTACTGCCTGGACAAGTGTCATAAGTCCTGCATTAACAAAACCTACAACCATGACTGTAGTAGCACCACTACTCTGAATAATCGCAGTTATAAATGCTCCTACCAGAACCGCCAGTAATCTGTTTCTGGTCAGATACCCAATAAGCTGTTTCATCTTACTTCCAGCTGACTTCTGCATACCATCGGCCATAATGTTCATTCCATAAAGAAACATACCTATGCCGCCTGCAAACATAAACAAATTGCCAACTAACTCAATATCCACTTTTTTCTCCTGTCCTGCACATATTATATTTCATGCAATCCTTATAAATATTAATTGCTTAATAAAATTAATGTGCATTTTATGTAAAGAATGTAAAATTACGTTTACATAATAACAATCAAAAGAAATATTTTCAAGAGGTTTAACCGAAAAAGCATTTTATTACTGTGTATATAAAAAGCACATATTAGCAAACATGCTAATTAACACAATGTATTTTATTAAAAACATTTATTAAAACAGTATAGCAAGTATATATCACTATGCTATATTGATTTAATAAACGATTATAAATTCAATAACAACGCATACAGCACAATCATGAGTATAAATGCGTGGAAATGAGGATTATTATGTGTTTAAGCAATTATAATAACAGACTTTGTGACTATCATCTGCATACTTCCTTTTCATCTGATTCAGACAATCCACCTGAAAATGTAGTCAGACAGGCTGTAAAACTCGGATTAAAATCAATATGTTTTACTGACCACAACGACTTTGATTACCCACCTGAAAATGGTGAAGTTATGTTTATGCTTGATTTCAAGCCCTACGTAGATACTATAACCAGTCTTAAGGAAAAATATTCCCATATTATAGATATTAGTACCGGCGTGGAACAAGGACTCATGCCATCAGTTGCCGGACACGTAAACGAATATGATAAAGACTCTGTTCTTGATTTTATCATCGGCTCATCCCATCTTGTATATGGAAATGATCCATACTATGATGAGTTCTGGCAGAATATATCTGTAAAAGAGGGCATATCAACATACTATGAGGGAATCATTGACTCTCTTAAGGTGTGCAGCAACTTTGATGTATATGGACATCTTGACTATATAGTCCGTTATGCTCCTGGGAAAGATACGGCATATAACTGGAAAGATTACTCAGATTACATAGATACAATACTTCGTATGCTTATAGAAAAGGGTAAAGGCATAGAGATCAACACATCCGGACTTAAATATGGACTTAAGAATCCTAATCCCTGTCCGGATATAATAAAAAGATACCACGAACTTGGGGGTGAAATAATCACCACAGGATCTGATGCCCATAAGACAGAACATATTGCATACAGATTTGACGTTCTTTACGACATTCTTACAAATGCAGGATTCAAATATTATACTATATTTAAAAAACGCCAACCTGAATTCATAAGGCTATAATTCTATGTTTACAGCTCAGCAGACAGAATACAGGGGATATCATATCTGATCATTCATCGTGATAACCCCTGCTTACTCTCTATTTGTTATCTGCTTATTCTCTATTATCCCATATTTATCTTTCTGTACTGCTCCATCATACCGCATTGCTTCTTAGTTCCTGCACTGCTCTTTTTATACATTCAACACAATAATCACACTCTTTTTTTGTAAGTCCCCTGCCAAGTGTCAGACGTATTGACGACTGTGCTGCTTCATCATCAAGTCCTATAGCTTTTAGTACGTGAGATGGTCCACCCGAATTACCATGACATGCTGAACCAGCTGATACGCATATTCCATTTTTATCAAGCATTATTACAAGTTCACCTCCATTTACGCCTGTAAATGCAAAATTCATATTACCTGAAATGCGTTTTTTGTAGTCTCCATTAAGCGATGAACCTTTTATTTCCCTTAAAATCCTGTTAGTTATATAGTTTTTTGTTATATTTTCTTCCTCTATTCTGCTGTCAAGTTTCTCCTGTGCAATTTCTGCTGCTTTTGCAAGTCCCATAATACCTGCAACATTCTCAGTACCTGAGCGTTTTCCTTTCTCCTGCCCTCCTCCACATATATATGGATTTATATTTGCTGCTTTTGCATATAAAAAGCCTGTGCCCTTCGCTCCTCCTATTTTATGTGCACTTACGCTAAGATAATCTACCCCAAGCTCCTTTACATTAACAGGTATATGTCCATATGCAGCTACCGCATCCGTATGAACAGGTATTGCATATTCCGCCGCTATATTACATACATTTTTTACCGGCTGTATTGTTCCTATTTCATTATTCACAAGCATTACTGATATAAGCTTTGTATCATCACGTATTTTCGATATAAGATCTTCGGTATTAATAATCCCATTTTTATCAGTTTTAATATAATCCACATCACAGCCCCTTTTCTTAAGCTGTATACATTTATTAATAACAGCTGGATGTTCTATAGCACTTACAATAATATGCGCACTGTCTGATCCCGTTGCTGATTCTGCTGCCGATTCAAGAACCCAGTTATCACTTTCAGTCCCGCCTGACGTAAAAAAAATATCATCTGTACATGCTCCTATAGTCTCAGCTATGCTCTTTCTTGCTTCTTCTACTGCTATTTTGTTCATTCTGCCTATTTTATATATAGAAGATGGATTGCCAAAGTTATCCACCATATAATTCATCATCACTTTACGAACTTCTGGAAGAAGCGGAGTTGTTGCTGCATTATCAAGATATAACATAGAACTCTTTCCGTGCATATAATCGCACTTTTCCAATATATTTATAATATTATATTCATCCGGTGCATACTATGTTAAAGATTAATATGGATTAATATGACATCTGCCCATATATCAAAGCAAAAATATAAACTGGAGGCTGCATGAATAATCGCATAAATAATTCCTTTAACAATCCCATAAATAATTCTATTAAAAATCCACTGATTAAAGGAACCATTGTTTTAACACTTGCCGGTCTTTTCTGCCGGATACTCGGGTTTTATTACAGAATATTTCTAAACGCCCATATAGGTGCATATGGTATGGGAATGCTGCAGCTCATTACTCCTTTATGCGGAATAGCATTCTCTGTATGCATATGCGGATTTAATTCTGCCATATCAAGGTATACCGCAGCAGACCAGCAAAGCTTAAAGCCTTTAATATCTGGTCTTTTCTTATCTATTCCCATGTCAGTAATATTTTCAGCATTATGTTATATATATGCTGGAACAATAGCTGAAAAAATCATGTTAAACACAGATTGTACTGAACTAATAAGAATTATTGTCATAAGTATACCGCTGTCAGCAGTGCACAGCTGTATATGCGGTTATTACTACGGATGCAGGTCTGCCTTTATCCCCGCTGCATCCCAGATAGCAGAACAGTTCGTAAGAATATTTGGAGTCATCTTTTATTACTATATTTTTATACAGCGATCAGACCGTACCCTTAATATTACAGATGCCATATATGGCAATATAGCAGGCGAATTATGTGCTGTAATATTCTGCGTTTTGGCATTATATATTAAAAAAATCAGAAAGCATTACAAAAGAGAGAACTTATCATCGCTTAATCCCGCAACAAAAGGGAAAATATATACATTAATCAAGAACCTTGCACTATACGCTTTACCGCTTAATCTTAACAGTCTTTTAGTTCATCTTCTTGAAAGTGGTGAAGCTATTCTTATTCCTGTACAGCTTATGCTGTATGGCATGAATAACGAAAATGCTGTAAGCACTTATGGAATCATCGGTGGAATGGTGATTCCTCTTATAATGTTTCCTGGCGCAATAACCAATTCCCTTGCAGTTATGCTCACCCCAAAGATATCCAAAGATAGTTCCACAAACCAGTCTGATAATATAACCAGAACTATATCATACACTATCTGCGTGTGTATGCACCTTGGTATTATGTGCTGTATTCTGTTTGTGTTATACATAAGCAGGCTTGGTGCAATTATATTTAAGCAGCCTGATGTATACACATACACCATTATACTTGCATGCGTATGCCCTTTTCTTTACTTAAAGGTAAGCCTTTCAAGCATATTAAACGGAATAAACAAAACCTCCTTTACCTGCGCTGCAAACATAACCGGTCTTATTATCAGGATAGGATTTCTTATAATACTTGTTCCACGCATTGGGATATGTGGATATATATACGGCCTTATAATAAGCAATATTGTTGTATGTATGCTTAACTATATAAAGCTTTATACTATATATCATTTCAAAACAGACGTAATAAGCAATATAATATGTCCGCTAAGCATGAGTGTAATATCCATCGCCTCTGTTCTTATAACAGAAAAGGCAGCATTTATCATGCTGCCTTTTCTATCACAAAACATCACTTACACAACAGCTCTTATAGCAAAATGTATAGCTTCATGCCTTGTATATATTATTATATTTATCGTTATGTATTCTTCCTGCCATCGTACAATACAGCCTGATTGATGGATGGGGCATTATCCCATTCATCCTTTCTGTCTGTATACATCTTTTGTATCCATTCTATAGCAGCTTTTCTTCCTTCCTCTGAATATTCAAACTCTTTTTTTGTTATATCATCTGCATTAACAGCTGATGATGCATATGGACCTCTCCACACAAGCGCATTCAAAGTGAAATCCGGCTTTTTACCAGTTCTTTTAATCATATATCTCATCCCATTATGGTCACCACTATAAACACCACCATACGAAAAAAAGTTGAATGGGAGAATTTCTTTTTCATCTATCAATTAAAAGACCTCTTTTCCGCCTTTTCATTAAGGTCATAAGGAGTTGTCTGGTATACATAATAATTAAGCCAGTTAGTATATAGATTATTCGCATGGCTTCTCCACGATAACACCGGCTTTCTGTTGCAGTCATCATCAGGATAATAGTTGACAGGAAGTTCTGGTTCAAGCCCCTTATCATAATCTCTCTTATATTCCTGGTCAAGTGTCATTCTGTCATATTCCGGATGTCCCATAACAAATATATGCTTTCCATCCTGTCCTATAACGATATATATGCCTGCCTCCTGTGAATCAGCAAACACCTTAAGCTGCTTATTATTAAGGATATCCTCTCTGCATGCTTCTGTATATCTTGAATGTGGTGCCATAAAATAATCATCAAACCCTCTTACAAGAGGTTCCTTTCTGTTAAGGACATGATGTCTGTAAACACCCGAAAGTTTCTTATCAAGAAGAACCTTCTTTATACCATAATGATAATAAAGTCCTGCCTGTGCACCCCAGCATATATGAAGAGTTGATGTTACATGCTCCTTTGACCACTCCATAATCTTTGTTAATTCATCCCAGTAGTTAACCTCTTCAAAGTCGAGTTTTTCAACTGGTGCACCAGTTATTATAAGACCATCAAAGTTTTTATCCTTTATGTCTGTAAATGTTTCATAAAACTTCTTAATATGTGAATGAGATGTATTCTTTGAAATGTGTGATTCTGTCTGTATAAATGTCACATCTATCTGCAATGGTGTGTTAGATAACGCACGCAAAAGCTGAAGTTCCGTATCCTGCTTTAATGGCATAAGATTAAGGATTGCTATCTGCAGTTCCCTGAAATCCTGCGAAAGCGCCCTGCTTTCATCCATAACAAATATATTTTCTTCTTCCAGTTCATGCTTGGCTGGCAGATCATTCTGTATCTTAATTGGCATAATGTTCCTCCGTTCTTATATCTCACATTATATTACAGCATATCCACTAATCCCGCAAGTCTGATGAATTCTTCTTCTGTAATAACAGGTACATTTAGCTTAGCTGCTGTTTTATTCTTTGCAGACTGTGACATAGAATCGTTGTTAATAAGATACGAGGTGTTTCCCGTAACCGAACCAGTAACCTTACCACCCATGCTTTCTATAAGCTCTTTTAACTCTTTCCTGTTTGCAAAATGAGTCACACTGCCAGTTATTACGAATGTTTTTCCTGAAAGTTCCTGTGAGTTTTGTGTATCATCCATTTCTTTTAAGCTCACTTCACCTAAAAGTCTTATATATTCTTTTCTTTTTTTCTCATCTGCAAAATATTTTACATATGAATCGGCTATAACTTCACCTATGCCATCTATATCTGTAAGCTCCTGTATATCAGCATTCATAAGTGCTTCCTTATCACCCTTAAACTTCCTTACAATAAGCTTTGCTGTTGATAATCCTATGTTGTCTATCCCAAGTCCATACAATACTCTTACCAGATCTGTATCTCTTGCTTTCTCAACCGCATCTATAAGATTGGCATATGACTTTTCTCCAAAGCCATCCATGGCTACTATCTCGTCCTTGAATCTGTCAAGATGGAATATATCAGTCTTATCCTTAATAAAGCCTCTCTGTATAAACTTTTCAAGCGTTGCCTCAGACAGTCCGTCTATATTAAGTGCATCTCTTGACACCAGAAGTGCAAAGCTTTTAACATGCTTTGCCTGACACTCAGGATTATCACAATAAAGAGTTTTGACATCATTTATCTCACAGATTCTTGTAGGCTGTCCACATACCGGACAGACATCAGGTATTACAATATTGCCACTTTCTGTAAGATTCTGTGCTATCTGAGGTATAATCATATTAGCCTTGAACACTCTTATATCATCACCTATACCAAGCTTAAGACCTTCCATAATACTTATATTATGGACACTTGCTCTTGACACCTTAGTTCCCTCAAGCTCAACCGGATCAAATATGGCTACCGGATTAATAAGACCTGTTCTGGATGCACTCCACTCTATCTGCCGTAGTACCGTGTCTGCCGTTTCATCTGTCCATTTGAATGCCATCGCATTTCTTGGAAACTTTGCTGTCCTTCCTAGTGATTCACCATATGCAATATCATCATATATGATAACAAGTCCATCTGATGGAAAATCATTATCAGAAATAGCTCTTTCAAACCATCCTATAGTATCTATAATGTTATCTTTATCAACAACCTTATACTCTACAACATCAAATCCCTGACTTTTCAGCCATTCGAACTGGCACTTTCTTGAATTCTTAAAATCAACATTCTCTGCCGATACAAGTGCAAATGCAAAGAAATTGACATTACGCTCTTTAGTTATCTTGTTGTTAAGCTGTCTGACTGAACCACTGCATAAGTTTCTGGGATTCTTATACTTTGCATCCATCTCAGGAAGCTCCTCGTTTATCCTATTGAAATCCGAATAAGTTATTATAGCTTCACCTCTTAATACAAGCTTTCCCTTATGCGGAATAGTAACTGGAACATTCTTAAACACCTTCGCATTGTTTGTGATTATTTCGCCTATCTCTCCGTTACCTCTTGTTACTGCCTTACTAAGTCTTCCGTCCTCATATGTCAGAACTATTGTAAGTCCATCCAGCTTCCATGACAGAAGTCCTGTCTGGTCCTTTAACCAGTCTCTTAGCACTTCCATGTCCTTTGTCTTATCAAGACTTAGCATCGGTGACTCATGTCTTTCCTTTGGAAGCTCACTAAGTACCTCATATCCTACATTAACTGTTGGACTGTTAGATAGTACACAGCCTGTTTCCTCCTCTAACTTCTTTAATTCATCATATAATTTATCATATTCATAGTTGGACATTATCTCTCGTCCCTCTGAATAATAACTTTTTCCAGCTTTATTAAGTAATACAACTAACTCTTTAATTCTATCTAACTTATTCATTATTCTGCTCCGTCATATAATGTTTTATTATCTTTAAGCCCTCACAGCTTCTCTGCTTCATCATAAGCTTTCATAAAGCATGGTCTTTTCTTTACCTTCTATTATTCTGTACTCACCAATTTTAAGTCCGCCAAGCTCTATGTTCATTATTCTTACACGGGTAAGACTTTCGACCTTATAACCTGATTCCTGGCACATTCTTCTTATCTGCCTGTTAAGTCCCTGCGTAAGTATTATGCGGAATGTATAGTTATTTATGCGGCTTATGCTGCATGGCTTTGTAGTAACATCAAGTTCTTTAAGATATACTCCATCCGCCATGCTCTTTAAAAATGTATCTGTTATTTTTTTGTTGACCTTAACCACATACTCTTTCTCATGTCCGTTAACAGATCTTAATATCTTATCAGTTATTTCACCATTATTGGTAAGAAGTATAAGTCCATCCGAATCCTTATCAAGTCTTCCTACAGGATATATTCTTTTATCATATCCTATATAATCAACTATATTATTCTTTCCCTGGTTATCTGTTGTTGTACATACTATTCCTCTTGGCTTATTAAACGCCATAAGTACATCCTGCGGCTTTTCATCGCTTATTCTGCTGCCATCTATACATATTACACTATTATCATCCACCTGCTGCCCACACATGGCAGTAACACCGTCCACAGTTATCCTGCCAGCCTCTAAAAGCCTGTCAGCCTCACGGCGTGAACATACCCCCTGTGCACTCAGATATTTATTAATACGCATTATATATAACTTTCCTTTCGAATCCAATACATTGCATTAATCACCTTATCACTTTGCAATTCACGCAATCATTTTATCAAATAACACTAATAAAATCAAAAAGAAAAATTATAAAGCTTTTATCCGCTTGCCCTGATAAGCAAAATAGTGTATTATGAGTATTGGCTGTGTGCCATGTACATGTAGCTCAGTTGGATAGAGCGTTCGCCTCCGGAGCGAAAGGCCGTGGGTTCGACTCCCATCATGTACATTTATTTATGCCTGGCATATATATTTCACATGCCAGGTTTTCCTACATGCTAAGTTCGCCTGTTTCCCTGTCATATTCGTATACTGTATATGACAATATCTCATCCATGGCAACTCCCTCCGCATTTACCTCCCTGACCATATTCACAAGCTCCTGCTTATTAAACATAGCAAACTTAGGAAGTATAATAACCTCATGTATAGATGAAGGCAGTATATACAGATTGCTTTCTATGCTGTCAGCAAAATCCTTAAGTACATTCTCATAAAGCATGCAGGCTGCACCATTAATACGGCAGTCGTTTGTAAGCACATAAAGCTGGCAGTCCTTAATCTCCTGAGAATCTATGCAAACATCTATCTTATCATGGTCATCATAAGCTTCAAAAAGCTTCGACATCTCTGTTATGCCAGCAGGCAGAATGCGTGCTGTATTGTTCAACGCTGCTCTGTATATATCCTCTTCCTTCACTTTCCAGTAATTCATGTTGGAATTATATATAAGTGCCGATGTATTTCCCTCTTCATTCTTTTCAATCATACAGCAGAACACCATCGCAAGGTCAAGTATCTTTTTATGTGGTACAAGGCTTAGCAGCTTTCTGTTTGCGTTATAGTTTATCAGTTTGAATACAACCTTATCCCTAATCCCATTAAAAGTAGCAAAGCTGTCTGTATCAACTGCTATTCTGTCTTTATTAAACAGATAAAGTTCTTTGATTCCTGAAAATACACTTTCAAAGCTTTTTCCTTTGCAATACTGTTCATAATATCCGTTCAGATATATGGTTGGTGATATTTTACACCCTTTTCTTAATATAACCAAACCATCATATTCACATCCGTTATTCTTAATAACATGTGTAACCTGCACAGTCCCCTCTGTACCTGCTACTGATTCTGACATTTTCTTTATCTTTTCAACAAATTCTGAATACTCCATAACATCCTGGCATAAACTTTTTTCCATAAGCAAAATATAATCCTTTCAAGTAAAATAAAATAATCCTTTTCTTTTTAATCCTTCTCTTTTTAATATTTCCGGCCACGAAATATTAAGCTTAAAACTGGGAATAATCCGGCAGGAAAACTGCCACGATAATCGCATGCGATTAATGATTATAAACTAAAATGTTATCAACAACATGAGAGTACTACTTTTTCTTTTGTTTGTCAATACTATATTTTTAATCGTATAAAACAATAAAAATGATGTAAAACCCCCTGTTTTAGTTGTAATAAGCAGAATTTTTGTAGTAATATACCAAATTCCGTGTATATTTCCAATATCCATATATGGCGTTATATTATTTAAATATTCTATTGTCTAAAGCGCATATTATTTAAGTATCATTCATAACCTTCTCTCCTGACAGACATTTATCAAGAATATCAGCAAGCGGCTCCATAGCATTCTTAACCTCTTCAAACGTATTAGTCTGTGCACCCGCCTCTATAAGCATCGATCTTCCTCTCTCATGCAGGCAATATCTGTATGCATTTACATATATTCTCCTTAAGAAGCCCGGATAATATGCCTCACCTATAAGCTGCATCTGAAGACTCATGGCAAGGTTATCATCCCTGTATGGATTATTAAGATACACTATATCCCCATTAATCTTACTATAGCTAAGGCCATTAAAAAACATTATTTTAGCCATACTCTTTCCATCCATCTGTGTTACAAGATGAGTCGTATCCGCTACACCATCTCTGTGAAGGTCAATAACAACTTCTATTGAAGGGTTGTCATTAAGAATCTTTGCTATTCCGTTTTCTGCATATGTATACGCCTTGCTTCTATCCAGCTTCCCATCGACATAATCATAAACTGTTGTATCATGAATAACATTATAACCATACCGCTCTGTAAGAAGCTTTGTAAGATAATCACCTACACCAACTATAGTTGTTTTTGCATCTGCTTCAACTGAATCGATAAATCCCTCCTGTGAATGTGTATGGAATATAAGTATCTGTGGCTGTCTGCTGCTTTTATCTATGGCAAGATTTCTGTTTATAAAATCATCAGGTCTTAATATGCTCTCTGTAAGCTCAGTTATAGATGTTATTGTATAAAAATGATTATGAACAAATCCATAATCTGAAAGCTCAGTTTTGTTATAAACCGTTCCTGTTATTTCCTTTCTTTGAATCACATTCTGTACTGCAGTATCCGTATCAGAACCTGTATCAGCCTCGCCCAAAGCAGGCGTTGTTACTTCATCTGTATCTTTAACAGGTACGCTTTCTTTCTTAGAAGTCTCTTCTGCTTTATCACTGGTTTCATATATATTTTCATAGTCACACGCATTATCAGCAAGCATAATATAGTCATCGTTATTTCCTGGAAGCATGGCGCTTACAGGAACAGTTGTCTTCATAAGTTCATCAAACACCGTGCACTTAAGAAGCTTCTGCGGATTCATATAACATGTTGCTCCCGGCATAGTCATATTCACACATCCACTGATAAACACATCCTCCATGAAGGAGGCAAGTCCTATATTTTTTTCAAAAAATACTGCAGATAATAATATCATTACGCCAGCTATCATATATAACAGCCTGTACCCTCTCTTCATAGCCCCTCCAATCTCCTGTTATTTAATTGTATTAACAAAAAGTAATAATATTACATTCTTATAAAATATTTATATATTCTTTTAAATATGCAGCACCTGATTCAATGCTTCTGATATAACTCCACTTATATTCTGTACATCTGTGTCTATAGCCTTAGGTGTCACATACATATCGCTTATACCTTCCATATATATCCTTGATAAGAATTCTTCCCTTTCCTCTTTCGTGCAGTTTTTTAGTAACGGACTTACAAGATCTACTGCTATGGTAAATGCATCTATAACAGTCGGTACACCAAGTGCAAGCACAGGAACTCCTATATTATCCTTATTGATCCCTACTCTGTGGTTTCCCACTCCCGAACCAGGATTAATCCCTCTGTCAGATAACTGTATTGTAGTGTTCAGTCTTGATATATTCCTTGCAGCAAGAGCATCTATGGCTATAACCGCTGATGGTTTTACCTGTTTTGCTATGCCTCTTATTATATCTGCTGTTTCAAGTCCGGTATCTGCCATGACCCCCGGAATAACTGCGCACATTCTACCATCTCTTCCCTGCCCTGTCTGAATATGATAATCAACCTCAAGCCCATCCACAACAAGTGGGCCAAGTGAATCAGATGTTATACATCTGTTGCCAAGTCCTACAACAAGAAGCGTTGTATTAGCATGAGCCTGTTTTTCTATATTACTTTCTAGCAGTTTCCTTATATAATCAAGCAATATATCTACTATCTTTTTCCTGTAAGACTCACCTGCCTTACTAATATTTCTGGCCTCTATAGTTATATATGAACCCTGTGGCCTGCCTATAGCTTCTGCTGCTCTTTTATTGGTAATCTTTATCTCTGTTACCTTGATCGCTGCATCGCTATCAGTGGATTCGTTCACTATTATCCCCTTTAAGCTGCCGCTTTTCTTTGAAATGCTTTCATTAAGTTCAACTGCAAGGTCCGTTCTTGCCATATCATATTCCATGCACATTTCCTCTCTCTTTCATCTTTTTATCCATCATCCTGTCAGACATATAGTATGTAAAATTGAATATTTTATTCGGAATGAATCATTTCACAAACATTTTTATAAATTTATAGTTGACATATTACATTTTCTACTATAAGATATATGAGTATGTTTACATTAGATCGTCCGTGTCCGGCTTTAATGCGAAACATTTAACTATGAATTTTATTAAAATTTGGAGGTGTACGGATTGGCTAACATTAAATCTGCTAAGAAGAGAGTAATAACTAATCAGGTAAGAGCTGAGAGAAACAAGGCAATTAAGTCTAGAGTTAAGACATATGTAAAGAAGGTAGACGCTGCTGTTGCTGCTGGTGACAAGGCTGCTGCTGAAGCTGCTCTTCCTGTTGCTATAGCTGAGATTTCTAAGGCTACTTCTAAGGGAATATTCCACAAGAACACAGCTGCTAGAAAAGTATCTCGCATTACTAAAGCTGTTAACACTTTAGCTTAATTATCACAGGATATTATTTAAGGACAGATGCATACCCTCGCATCTGTCCTTTTTTCCTGTTGTAAGCTATAAAACAAATCTTTTTATCTTATGTATACTATACTGAATATTTTATTATAATCATTTCCACGCCAAGCTTTTCCTGAAGTCTTCCCTGCTTGATGCGTTCTTCAACATCTGCACATTCCCTTAATATTTCTTTTATCTTATCTGCCGTAAAATACTTCGACTGTGCAAGATACTTTCCTGCTATAAACGGCTGTATCTTCATATAAGAAGCCACTTCCCTTGATGACATTCCTGATGCTGCATAATCCTTAGCCTGTAATATTCCGTTGAACTGTCTGACTATCAGGTACAAAATAAGCATAGGTGACTCTTTGAGCTCAAGAAGATCATAATACAAAGAAAGTGCCTTATCTCTGTTTTTTCCAGCAACCGCTTCTATCATCTCAAATATCCTGCTCGTCGTCTGCGTAGAGCACACAGCCTCCACATCCTGCGGCATGACTGCATCACGGCCAGCACAGTAGCTTATAAGCTTATTGACCTCATTTCTTATAAGCTCCATGTTAGCACCTGTCTTTTCAAGAATAAGGTCACAGGCTGCCTCTGTTACCTTATAATGTTCCTTTGACAACATTCCGGCTATCCACTTTTTAAGCATTGCTGGTGTCTGATATTTCATCTCGGTTACATAACCACAGCTGCTTACCGCCTTATATACCTTATTTCTTTTATCAACATTTTTCTCTACGAAAATCAGAACAATATAATCAGGAAGCTTCTTTATATAATCAGCCAGCTTGTCATTTGCATTTTTAAAAAAAGAGCTGTCACTAACTATAACAAGTCTTCTATCACTGAAAAACGGCATAGTTTCGCACATTGAAATAACATCCTCTGCTTTCGTGCTATCTCCTTCAAAATAGCTGTAATTAATGGTGTCATCCCCGATAATAGCCGCCTTCATTCTGTAACGGTACTGGTTTTTCAAATATTCCTCTTCACCATATATAAGATATACCTTCTGATATTCGCCTTTTTTAATATGTTCATTCAAAGTTTTCATAGCTAACATTGTACCATTTATCTGCTGTCATTGTAAACCTGTACTTTTATTTTATCAGCACTGACATTTATCATTATGGCACCGTCTTCATCTGTCCGGTATGGCTTAATATCCATATTATGAAGCCTTGTTAGCATCTCCTTATGAGGATGCTTATATCTGTTGTCCTTACCACATGATATAAGTGCTATAGCAGGATTAATACTCTCAAGAAAAGCTTCACTGCTTGAATACCTTGACCCGTGATGTCCTGCTTTAAGTGCAAAAACTTTAAGCTCTTTATGCTGTTTCCAGTCATTCATCATACATTTCTCAGCCTTCATTCCTGCATCTCCCATCATCATCATAGAAAAGTCTTTATACCCTATCAGATAAACCGCTGAATAATCATTAGCATCCTCATAATCATACGATTCACACGGATGCATACATGTTATCTTAAATGCCGTTCTGTTATCACATGCAAGTACATCCCCAGCCTTCTTATAGCTGATATTAATACCTGCTTTATGTGCATATTCTATCATGCCAGCATATGATTGTGCCTTATCTTTATCTTTTATATCAGGCATGACAACTTCACCAATAGTAAATGAAGCATCACTCATATCTATAAGTTCTTTAATACCATTCACATGATCAGCATCACCATGACTTATAACAGCATAATCTATTCGCCGTATACCCATATAACGCAGAGTTTTGTATATCCTGTACTTTCCTGCCTGTTTAACATCCGTGCTTCCACCATCGAACAGATAACTGATACCATTTTCATCACGTATATATATGCAATCACCCTGACCTACATCAAGCATCATAATATAAAGTCCCTTGGGATGAACATATCTCATATTGACAGCAGCCAGTATTAAAAGCACAATTAGAATAACACTCTTAATATTATGGCTTATATTACATGAATTTCTATATATATTACACACATTCCTGCTTGCATCATGCAGATTACTTACACGATATATGGTACAATATTTCACATATTCAGAATCAGCTGCTATCCATACGGCTAAGATAAACATATAAAGGACAAGCTGCCATACCTGTGGTCTTCCTGTGACGTATGTTCCTGCCTGTATATCTGCACATGCTTTACACAATATGTCATAAAGCTTAAGCACATAGTGGGCTGCTCCTGCCATAAACCATGCACATTTTATCGACACAAGTCCTGCTAATCCTGAGACTATACCACTTATCATCACAACCGGCATAAGCGGTATGACAATCAGGTTTAATATAACACTTATAAATGAAGTCTCATAAGATACATATAACAATGCCGGCAGCAGCATAAGCTGTATAGCAATACAGCCACTTAATGAATCACATAAAAGATATATAACTTCATCCTTCAATGTCCGATTTTTTCTATTTTTCTTTTTTATGAATACAAGTGTCTTATCTGCTGATGATATAACCGGAAGCACCAGTGCTATACCAAGCATTGCAAGAAAAGACATAATATATGACGTATTACATATTATATATGGATTGTCCATTATCTGCATAACAGATGCCATGGCAAGTGCCGTCAGCATATCATAGGTTCTTGCCCTTACATCCGCTATTATTGTCATAACAAGCATACATACCGCCCTTGCTGCCGATACTGATTCTCCTGTAAATATCAGATAAGATAATATAACCAATATTCCTGCGATTGCCGATATCTTCTGATTCAGCCTTTTTCTAAGCATATTATATACACTCATACCCGCTATTGATATATGCAGCCCGCTTATGGCAAGAAGATGTGACACACCACTTTTCTGATACATATCTTTAACATCTGCTTCAAGCTCATATTTATCACCAAGCACCATAGAATTCATAAGCTGGTTATCATATTCATCATAAACCGTATTATATACAGCCTTAAACCGCTGCTTTAAACTGTACAGCCATGCATTAAAGCTGTCTTTACCGCTATGTATAACCGTTATCCTGTCTGCATTACATTTATATGGATAACCACATGATATATAATATAAACGGCTGTTAAAGTTTCCGGGATTATGAGCTTTCTCCCACATACTGACTTCTCCCGATACCTTTATTTCATCATCGATACCAGCATTATAATCATCTGTATAATATGAATACACTATTATCCCCTGCTTATTCAGGCTGTTATCCTTAATATAAAGCACCATATAATCTTCTTTATAAACTATATTCTTAACAGTTCCTGTAAAGCTCTCGCGTCCATAACTCTGGTTCAGGCTATAAGCTGCTAACATCATTGATATTGTTGTAATGGGATATAATATAAAAACAAGAAAATAAAAGACGGATATCCTGCATAACCTTATATATAATGCAAGAATACCATATAACAAAACTCCAGCAAATGATGTAACAAGAACCACTGACAGCATATCCTGCTGCCCGGTTCCTATACACCAAAAAGATACACATGCGGCAATAAGCTGTATCATAGCCGCAATAAACAAAGGTCTTCTCAATACTATATTTTCCGTTCCTTTCCGGAACACACAAAGTCATATGAGCAGATAACAATATATTAATACTGTTTTACTCAACAAGCGACTGATTAAACTTATAAAACCTGTCCAGACTGATATTATCTTTAAATGTGCTTGAATAATCGCCATTGATAAATATCTTGACCGATTCTATGTTATCAAGCGAACAGAGCGAATTCACTATAGAATATATCTCAACCTCTGATGCAACATTTACAAGTTCATCTGCAAACTCCTCACTAAGATTAACATAGCATACTTTATCTACAACAGATACTCCTAGCAGCTTTACTGCCTCTGGAAGTGTTGAATAAGTATCCTGTGTTGTTGGACCACTTATAAGACGCTGTACCACCATTCTTTCTATAGGCATGTTTTTATTGTAAGCTAACATTTCTTTTACTTTAACAAGTCTTGTTCCACTCTCATCTGCATAAAACAGCTGTACATTACGCCAATCCATCTGCCTGATATCATTATCAGAGCTTGTAAAGTCAGAGCTCTTAAACATACCCATAACACTTCCATCTTCATATAAAGCTTCCTTGCCATCCACATAAAAATGAACATACGAAATATCATCAAGCTGTGTCAGTGTCTTTACAACTGCTGCCCTGTATAAAAGTTCTACCTGTGATGACATCTGCTTATATGTTGTTGTATAGTTTAAAGATGCTGTTTTACCTTTAACACTGGATTCTAAAAGATTAACATTATCTGGCTTTATGATATATTCATCCTTGCTTGAAGAACGTACACCCATGTTATCAAGCAACGTTCTCACCTTATCTTCAACAGACATAGAAGTATCAAGCATACATGAACTCCCAATAAGCTTATCCTTTGAACTGTTAGTATAATATATTGTATACTTTTCATTCTTACTCTCTGATGAACATGCAGGCATAGACATTGTTATACCGATGCATATTAATATACACATTATTCTTACTACGAACTTTTTAACCACGTACTTCTCCATTCTGCCTGTTAACTTGCTGAATATTACTAATTTTCATTCTCTTCTACATAGTTGAGAGGTATCCTGAATGTAAATGTTGTTCCCATGCCTTCCTCGCTGTACAGCTTAATAGTACCATGATGCATAAGAATTATATTCCTGACGATAGATAAACCAAGTCCGGTTCCACCTGTTTCCCTTGATCTGGCCTTATCTACCCTGTAGAATCTGTCAAAAACTTTGCCCTGACTGTCCTTTGGTATGCCTATTCCAGAATCTTCAACCCTTACATAAAAGAACTGATGATCAGCATTAAGTGACACATGTACCCATCCATCAACATTATTATACTTTATAGCATTCTCAACAAGATTAGATATTACCTGGGTAATCTTAACCTCATCAACCTGTGCAACAACCGGTCTGAAGCTTTCAAACAACAGCTCTATATTCTTCTTTGCTGCAAGCGGCTTTAACCTCTTTAGTACAAGCTCAAGCAGTTCATTCATATTAACAGACGATATGTTAAGTGCCGACGAAGCCCTGTCAAGCCTTACCATGCATAACAAATCCTCAATAATCTTATTCTCCCTGTCGATTTCACTTACAATATCAAGCATAAACTCCTTATACACCTCAACAGGTACATCTTCCTGTGTGTTAAGCGAATCTGCTAACACCTTTATGGATGTAATCGGTGTTTTAAGCTCATGTGATACGTTTGAAACAAACTCTGACCTTGAAGAATCAAGCTCGTTATTCTTGTCCATTATACTGTTAAAATGGGCAGCAAAGCTTCTAAGCTCTGTTGAGCCCTTAATCTCAATCCTCTTGTCCGTATAACCAACATCAACAGCTTCAACTACCTTTAATGCTTTATTGTAATGTCTCATATAAAAATACGATATCACTATAGAACTGACTATTATAAATGTGATAACAACAACCAACACCACATAAATCCCATCAAAAGCATCTCCCGCAAGAACTCTGATATCTGAAATATCAAAATTCACAACTAACACTGCAATAACAGTACCCTCACTGTTATATACCGGTGAGACCGCCTCTATACTGCCCGACTTACGGTTATAATCTGCTGCCGCCTTAGAGCTTTCATATACATCAATAACCTTTGAACTAATGATAGTTTTGCCATTGTCCACAGCATACGTGTCAAGGCTTACCATGTACTTTCTGTCTACAACTCTTATTCTCATCTGGTTAAGTGCAGAATAGTTCATAAGATTCTCATACATTCCACCATTTCTTGCATCTGAAAGGTCAGAATAATCCGTAAACTCTGCCGACATAAGCACAGCCTCGTTACTGATGTACTCTTTTCTTTTATTAATAAGAGATTCTATATAAGAATATTTAAGTGCCAGCACTACAGAAATAACAGATATAACTGCTAGTACTGACATCATAAGTATAATCCTGAAGCGTGCACTAAAAATGCACCTGCGGATACCAGTCAAAAGCTTTCCTGATTTAAATGACTTATTATGTGTTCCAATATCAATATGTTTAAACATTAAAATAATAACCTACTCCCCACTTGGTATGAACATACTTTGGCTCACTTGAGTTATCCTCTATCTTTTCACGCAGACGCCTTATATGGACATCTACTGTTCTTCCATCTCCTGGATAATCTGCACCCCATACCGTCTTTAACAACGCATCCCTGCTGTATACTCTGTTAGGGTTAAAAGCGAGCAGCTCAAGCAGGTCAAACTCCTTAGCTGTAAGATATATCTCTTTTCCCTTGATAAAAAGACTTCTGCTGTCACAATCTATCTTCATATCACCTACTACAAGCACATTGCTTTTAACAGTTTCTTTATCCCTGTTACTGTTGTTTCTTCTTAAGATAGCCTTCATCCTTGCCTTGACCTCAAGAATATTAAAAGGCTTGGTGATATAATCATCTGCGCCATATTCAAGACCCATTATCTTATCCATATCATCACCCTTGGCTGTAAGCATAATAATAGGTACGTTGGAGAACTCCCTTATCTGCTGGCATACTTCAAGGCCGTTCATCTTTGGAAGCATAATATCTAAAAGGATAATGTCATAATCGTTGTTCCTTGCCATATTCAGTGCCTCTTCACCATCATATGCACAATCAACAACACTATAATCCTGAACAAGACTGAACTTTATGCCTTTAACTATCATCTTTTCATCATCTACAACTAATACCTTACCAGCCATATCTGTTAATACTCCTTGTTTAAACACATATATAATCTTTAATCTTTGCAAATGCGCCATCTTTAATACCTGGCACTTTCTTAATATCCTCTATACTTTTAAAGCTGCCATTCTTACTACGGTAACTTATTATGTCCTCTGCTCTTGATGTTCCTATACCTGGAAGTGTGACTAACTGCTCCTTAGCCGCTGTGTTGATATTGATGCGCGTATTCTGCTGTGAAGCTCCGTAATCACCATATAACGATGCAGCATACTCCTGTGAGGTCTTATAAGAATCATCATCATAAATCCCCTGGCTGTAGTCTTCTCCAACATATGGAATATATATCTTTTCCCCATCAGATACCTTACGTACAGGGTTAATACAGCTTTCATCGGCGTTTGCTGTATAGCCTCCACATAACTCTACAACCTCATACACTCTGGAATCCTTCTTACATCCAACCACTCCAGGATTGTTAACTTCACCATATACATAAACATATATCAGTTCTTTATCTTCCTGTGTGCCTCTAAGGACTGCAGCATCCAAAGAGTCACTATCCACACTACTAACAGAAGCCCTATCTGCCCCGCTTTTATCTTTACCACTGCCATGCATACCATAATATAGCGCCCCTGTTACTAGAACTATGATGGCCACAGCAAAACATCTGATATATGTTTTATACTGATTGTATAATTTAATTATGTTCATGTATACTCCTTATAAAAAAAATATAAGGTTCCTTCGCATACACATTTATTGTACATAATAATAAGAAATAATACAAGCTAAAACAATAAATAATTCATCAATATTATTTACAGTATTTTTATATTTTGGTAATATATGATGATGTAAGGGTAAAAGGATATCTGGCTCTTACTGATGTATTTAATTAACTAACAGGGGGTATCGTTTTGGATTCGCTTAACAACAATTCTATTGATTTATCAAAAAAGTCTAAGAAACATTTCTGTCTTTTTGACAAAACAAATAGTAATATTCCAAGTGGTGGAATAACTTATATCATTGCTTTTATAATCCCACTTATCATAATGACAGCCTTATATATAGCACGAGAAATATATCCTTTTGGAAACAACTGCTACTTAAGGTCAGATATGTATCATCAGTATGCACCATTTTTCTCTGAGCTGTGGAACAAGCTAAGACATGGGGAAAGTCTTACATACAGCTGGGATATCGGCATGGGAACCAACTTCACAGCCCTATATGCTTACTATCTTGCCAGTCCATCTAACTGGTTTATAGTGCTGTTTCCTCAGAAATATATGATTGAAATAATGAATTCCATCATCATATTAAAGCTGTGTTTAAGCAGTGTTACATTCACTTACTATATAACAAAGCACTTTAATAACAGAAAATGCAGTATTGCACTGTTTGGTATGTTCTACTCTCTTTCAGGCTTCGTAGCTGCTTACAGCTGGAATATAATGTGGCTTGACTGTCTTGTACTTCTGCCACTCATAATACTCGGTCTTGAAAGACTCGTTAACGAAAACAAATGTTTCCTTTACTGCATAACTCTTGGTTTATGTATATACACCAACTACTATATAGCTATCATGGTATGTATATCAGTTGTTTTATACTTTATCGTACTTATTATCGCATATAGGAGAACAAGAAAGCCTGTCATATATTTTAAAAAAATACTGAACTTTGCTATATATTCACTACTTGCAGGTGGACTTGCAGCATGTCTTTTGTTACCAGAATTCTATGCTTTCACACTTTCAGCATCCAACAACATAGAATTTCCAAAGAAGCTGACACTATACTTTAGCATACTTAACACGGTTACAAGACATCTTATAGACGTTCCGGTACACTTAGGACTTGAACACTACCCTAATATATACTGTGGTGTAGCAGTACTGCTTTTATTCCCTCTTTATATTATGGATAAGAAAGTAGATTTAAGGGAAAAAATAGGAAAGTCAGTTCTTATACTTGCGTTTCTTACAGCTTTTAACCTTAATATACCTAACTTTATCTGGCATGGCTTCCACTTTCCTAACAGTCTTCCATGCAGACAGTCCTTCATATATGTGTTCTTTCTTCTTACTATGTGCTATGAAGCATTTACACATATCCGCAGTATGACGACTAAACAGCTTGGTGCGGCACTCTGGATAGCTATTGGCATCATGCTCTTTATAGAACAGGTATTTGCAGTAGATGAAACTTATGACTTTACTATAGTTTATCTTAGTGGTGCTTTTATACTTATATACGCACTTCTTATGGTTATACACATGAAGCATGATTTCAGGGTTCCTGTCATTCTTTTTATTACATTTTCTTTATGTATCATAGAATGTACTATAAATATGGACTCTACCGGCATCGGAACTACAAGCCGTACCTCTTATCTGCTTGATTATGATGCCGTAAAAACAGTCACATCTACTGTGGCAGAGGATGACTCATCCTTCTACCGCATAGATAAAAAGTTCGGCAGCCGTTCTAACAATGATGGTGCATGGCATAACTACCACAGTATGTCAACATTCTCATCAACCTCGAATGGTGCTATGGAAAAATTCCTTGGTAAGCTTGGTTTTGAGCACTCATTTAATGCTTACAAATATAACGGTGCAACTCTTGTAACTGAAAGTCTGTTTTCCGTTAAATATGCCATATCAAACCGTATACTTACAGAAAGCCCTCTAAGGACATATTACACAGGTGATGATGGAGAATTCATATATAAAAACACCTACACTCTTCCTATCGGCTACATGACATACAACGACCCTTACGGATGGGAAGGAAGCGATGCTATAGGCTCAGGCATAGACAACCAGAACTCACTTATAAAGAATCTTACAGGAATATCCAACGTGTTTACACTGACATATGAGAACTCTGCTGATACCGGCTTTGAAGTAAGGCCAGTGAAAGCCGGACACCTGTATATGATTACCAAAAATACTGCCTGTGACACAGTAACCGTCAATATACGTGGTTCTGAATATACCTACAAAGACCTTAAAAAAGGTGGAACCATCATAGATCTTGGATACGCTACTCCTGAAGATGTGATAGTGGTTTCAGCTGACACATCCATGAACGCAAGTGTATACACACTTGAAACTTCAAGATTCAAAGAAGCCTTTAACATACTTAACAACAACTCGCTTAACGTATCAGAATTCACTAACAACAAAATAAAAGGTACTGTTAATGCAGATAAGGATGCAACTCTTATATGCTCTATTCCATATGATAAAGGATGGTCAGTATATATAGATGGTAAAAAGGTTGAAACAAATGATATATATGGTGCTTTTATAAGTGTACATGTTCCAGCAGGTGAGCATAATATAACACTCAGATATACACCTGTTAACCTTATTTCAGGTTGCATTATCACTTCACTCTGCATTATTATATTGATAGGTATGTATTTCTTTAAAAGAATGTGCCATATGAATGTTATAAGCACAGACAACTGGCCTGTACTTATACAGGAGCTTATATGTGAAGAAGATGTGATTCTGATGGACAGAAGAAAAACAAAAACACAGTCTATATGTGATGATGATATTAATCCTCATGATTCACCTATGCCGCTTGATGACTTCAGTCTTGATGAGCTTGATGATTTTGATAATCTTGACAGCGATGAAAGCAATCATGCTGATTAAGCAGCAGCTATATTTAATAAAGATATAAATCTGCATTTATGCATTTATATTATGTCGGGGGTCAAAAACCACCGACTATGATAGAATATTATTAATTGGGATGTTATAATAAATTATAATGATGTGATAATACGACAATCCCAGGAAAGAGGTAAACAATGAAACTTTGGGGCGGACGCTTCACTAAGGAAACTAACGAACTTGTAAACAACTTTAATGCTTCTATCTCATTTGACCAGAAGTTCTATAAACAGGATATAGAAGGAAGTATCGCACATGCCACTATGCTTGCAGCACAGGGTATCATATCAGAAGACGAAGGAAAGCAGATCACAGATGGCTTAAAGGGCATCCTTTCTGATATCGAATCAGGAAAGCTTGAAATCACTGATGAGTATGAAGATATCCATACATTCATGGAGGCTACTCTTATTGAGCGCATCGGGGATGCCGGAAAGAAGCTTCATACTGGAAGAAGCCGTAACGACCAGGTTGCTCTTGATATGAGACTATATACAAGGGACGAAGTTAAGAATGTTGATGAAGAAGTAAGAGAACTCATGGAAGTTATCTTAAGAATAATAAAGGAAAATGTTGAAACTTATATGCCAGGTTTTACTCACCTGCAGAAGGCACAGCCTGTAACAGTGGCTCACCACTTCTCAGCTTATTTTGAGATGTTTAAGCGTGACAGAAGCAGACTTCACGATATCTATAAGAGAATGAACTACTGTCCTCTTGGTGCTGGTGCCCTTGCAGGAACTACATACCCTCTCAACAGGGAAATGACAGCCAGTCTTCTTGGCTTTGACGGACCAACACTTAACAGTATGGATTCTGTGTCTGACAGAGACTATGTTATAGAGTTCTTAAGCGCACTCTCTACTATCATGATGCACTTAAGCAGATTCTCTGAGGAAATATGTATATGGAATTCTAACGAATATAAGTTCATTGAGCTCGATGATGCATTCAGCACAGGTTCAAGCATCATGCCACAGAAAAAGAACCCTGACATAGCAGAGCTTGTACGTGGCAAGACAGGACGTGTATATGGTGCACTTATGAGCATACTTACAACTATGAAGGGAATTCCTCTTGCATACAACAAAGACATGCAGGAAGATAAAGAGCTTACTTTTGATGCTATTGATACTGTAAAGGGCTGTGTAAGCCTGTTCAAGGGCATGATTGATACTATGAAGTTCAACGATGCACGTATGGAAGACTCTGCTAAGAAGGGCTTCACTAACGCAACAGATGCTGCCGACTACCTTGTAAAGAAGGGTGTTCCTTTCAGAGATGCCCACGGTATTGTAGGACAGCTTGTACTTATGTGCATAGATAAAGGAATCGCTCTTGATGACCTCTCACTTGATGAATACAAGAAAATAAGTCCTGTCTTTGAAGAAGATGTATATGAAGCTATAAGCCTTAAGACATGTGTAGAAAAGAGACTTACTCTCGGTGCTCCTGGTCCTGAGGTTATGAATAAGGTCATCGGATTATATAATAAATATATGAAGGATAACCAGAAGCTGTAATTAACAATGTCCAGCTTCGGACTCATTCTAATCATAAAGATGCTGTCGCTTTAACGATTAAAAATCGTTGAGGTGACAGCACCTTTTTCTTTAGATTATTATTCTTATTCTCAACCATATTCATAGTAAGTGTCTTACCAAATCACTAAAACTTTGAATGCCTATTGCAACCGTCCTGCTCATATGCTATCACTCATATATAAGATATATAATTGCTATATTGTCATATAACAAAAAAGCCCTTAGAGATATTAAGGGCTCTAAAGGCTTTGGGTTTAGCAAATATATTTATTTGTAATCCTGATTTTATAATCTTATTTTTTGAACTTTATATTCTTAACAAAACAGAAAATGCTTTTGTTAAGCGTGAAAAAATTCATTTATGCAGAGGCGAAGAATAATGGACTATTTTACAAGATATGGTCTGGAATTCAATCCATTTATAAAGAATTCCAAAGAAATCCTGATAGACACTACCGAATATAAAGAGACTCTGTTCAGGCTGGATTATCTGGCTAAGACCAAAGGCTTTGGCATCCTTACCGGCAGTGCCGGACGCGGCAAAACAACAGCTGTCAAAAGCTGGGCCGCTTCATTAAATCCATCACTTTATAAAGTTGTATATTCATCATTATCAACTCTTACACCGAATGATTTCTACAGAAATCTTGTTAAAGAGCTGGGGAATGAACCCGCATATAAAAAGCCGGATAACTTCCGTATAATTCAGGACGAAATCACAAGGCTTGCCATTGAAAAGCGTAAGACGTCCGTAATCATTATTGATGAAGCAAACTACATAAATAATACCATCCTTAATGATTTAAAAATCCTTTTCAACTTTGAAATGGATTCCAGAGACCGCGCCGCAATACTGCTTGCCGGACTTCCCAAACTTAATTCAACTCTTACGCTTCAGATTCATGAACCACTGCGTCAACGTATCGTCATGAATTACAATCTTGAAGGACTTACTAAAGAAGAAGGGAAAACTTACATCCTCGAAAAACTCAAAGGCGCCGGTTGTAACCAGACGGTCTTTGAAGATGCAGCTATTGAAGCTATACTTAACGCTGCTGACGGCACCCCGAGACTTATAAATAAGTACTGTAATGCAAGCATGCTTATAGGTGATAACGGCAGAGCCAATCTTATTACAATTGACATAGTTATGCAGGCAATCAATGACTGCGAATTAGGCTGATAGATAAATTCCTCATTCACTTTATTTGGATGAAGAATTTTTAATCTGCATAATCAGTTACAATTAAAGTGACATAGCTTCTCTTACTTAGACAATATTTACTGCATTTAATGTGAGGAATGAAGTGACATTTAATGTGCTAAACAACAGCATAGTCTCTGGTGGTATTGGTTTTGGGACGATTTTTGCTGCCTTTCATTCTGGTCATAGGTGATAACCTCTTTCCTTTTATAGTGGTTTAAGTATATCACAAGTCTGAAAATAAATCAGCCTTATACACTCCATTCTCCAACATCTGCTTGAAGCTGTCCTTTACTGCTGCGACATCCTCGTGATAGGTCATGCCGTACCAGGTATCGTTGGGTTTCAGAACCTTCACGGACATTTTACCCTGCTCCAGCAATTCACCGATGAAGATGGGAATCAAGTATTCCGCTTTCAGAGGATTGCCCGGGACTTCCTTCTCGAAAAACTCTTTGAAGCCTTCCTCCAGAACATCCAGAAACTCAGGAGTTAAGCCCCATATATTCATAGAAACCAGAGAATTCACATCAATCACTTTTCCGTCTGCTTCTGCCCCATCCGCTGTCTTTACGATGTTCTTAGTCTCTACGACCTCAGTCAAGTTATTTTCCGCATCCATCTTGCAGATACCGCCGGTCACACCACCATTATCGGACAGTGTGTTCTTCAGCACAAAACCTGCCATACAGGACTTACCGCCGTTCACCAAATAATCATGGACGGCTTTGAAGCCCTCTTTGCCGTAGTAATCATCTGCATTAATCACAATGAATGGGATTTTGATTGCTTTCCTCGCCGCAAGCACGGCCTGGCCGGTTCCCCAAGGTTTTGTACGATCTTCCGGAAGTTCTCCCGGAATATCGTTGATATCCTGAAATGCGTAGTCCACAGTTACATTATGAGAAGAGCAAATAGAGTCAATGCGATCTCCAATGACCTCTTTGAACTCCTTCTCGATATCCTTACGGATGATAAATACCACATGATTGAAACCTGACTCAATTGCGTCATGGAACGAGTAATCCATGATGATATGTCCAGCATCATCAACCGGCTCCAACTGTTTAATTCCTGTTCCGAAACGACTGCTGATACCAGCAGCCATGATAAGTACTGTTGTTTTCATATCCTCTCCATATCTAAATCCTCCCCAATGCACCTTCCACAAAGATTTTTGTGATTATTAAAGCAGTACTAGTAGCCTATGCTCTCATTCTCGTTGTTTCTTTAGAAAAAGTTTATTTCTTTTTCATGGAGGCAGACCCCAAAATGCACGTGCAGGATTTCTTCTAAAAAGGAATGAACATTTGCATCTCCGTATATGCTTTAATCTCCAAAATGATGTTTTATTCTCTCAGCAACTCCTTATTGTTCACAATCTTCCAAAGTTATTTTCCAAATCTATCTCTATATTTAACCTTACAACCAACAGCAAAGAATATACCAATAATCATCCATAGAACCGTAATGATTAATTCCTGATCTATCATACTGCATACAGTTCCTGGAATTAAATACATCATACATAAAAATCCTGAAAGAACTGTTGCCATAATACCAACCAAATAATAATTCTTTACTTTATAAGGCCTTGCCAACTCAGGCTCTTTCTTTCTTAATCTCAAAAATGAAAGAGAAACAATACAGTATGTTAGACAACATGCAAAGCTCGCACAATTTGATATCCATGTCAACATCTGTCTACCAAAAAATAATGATATGATTGACAATATCCCTATTAATATTAATGAGAGATAAGGTGTTTGATATTTTTTATGTTTTTTACAAAAAACATGTGGAATCATATAAGAAGACGCCATAGATTCCAAAGCACGACTTCCACCAATCAAAAAGGAATTCCAACTTGTTACAATCCCGCACATACCGCCTAATATAAGTATTTTTGCCATTATTTTACTATGAAATAATTTAGCCATTGCATCCGCTGTCACTAAGCCGCTACCATGTAACGACATTGCAAGTTCTATTTGATTCATTCCATACCCAACAGCAAAAACTACCATTCCATAGAAGGCAACTGCTAACGCAATTGACAACACAATCAATTTACCAAGTTTTTTTAATGGTATATTAATTTCTTCCGCTGCTTGCGGAATCACATCAAATCCAAACAAAAAGAATGGTGCCACCATTGCAATTGACAAAACATTTCCTAATATCTTATCAATTCCTGAACCCATAAAAAGTTGTCCATCTAAATTTGATGAATCCCCATTTATTATTGAAGCAATAATAAGAACCATTCCAACTGCAGCAATTATAATTGTAAGTATCTTTTGTAATATTGCTGCAGTCTTCACACCTTTTATATTAATATACGTAATAAGCACACAAGAGATGATTGCAACCACTAACCATGTGGCGTAAATATCAAATCCAGCTATAGTATATAAATAGCCTTTCAAAAATCCCGGAAAAATATATGAGATAATTGTAGGAAACGAACAGGCTTCAAAACAAACAACTCCGATATAGCTAAGAATTATTGACCACGTACATATAAATGATCCAATTGTTCCAAATGCATGCTGACTAAACACTTTTGCGCCACCATTTTCTGGTAATGCTGTAGTTAATTCTGCATAAACTAAACCAACAAAGTAAATCATTATTCCACCTAATAAAAAGGCAAGAATTGTTCCAATAACACCACTTTGTTGTATCCATCCACCAGAAGAAACAACCCATCCCCATCCTATCATTGCGCCAAATGCTACAACTATTACATCGCCTGTGTTAAGTTTTTTACTTTTATTTTTATTATCCATTCAACTCCACCATTTTAACAAGATGCGTGGGACTCATCTATTTTCAGAGATTCTAAATTATCATAGTAAATAATAATATTTTCTTTTTCATTCCATATTTCAACATTACTATTTATAAATTCTATTGCTTCACACATTTCCTGATAACTTGAAGTATCAAAAGTAATAACTGCTAAATACTGATGCTTGTTTACTTTACTACCTACTCCTAAAGTCGTCTCAATATTAATATTATATTTTCCATTCAATGCATCAAAGCCATCCCATTTTGTTATTATTCCGGCATCTTTGCTCCACAAAATATATGAACAACCAACTCTTTCAGGAAGTTTCACTTCAGGCATTGGTAAATCTTTTTCAGTGTGTTTTACACCTACAGCAATATCTAACAGCCATGCATAGCTGTTAAAGTTACAAACATTTTTATGAACAAGTGCCATCATATCGCCAGACATTCTATATCCCATCTCGATTACATAAAAATGTCCATCTTCATCAAGCATCATTTCGATCCAAGCAATTCCTTCTTTACAACCGATATCAGCGAATACAGCTTGTATATTTTGATCAACTTCTTCTAAATACAAATCTAAATTATCAGTGTATGTTGTTGTTACAGAATAACAGTTGCTCGGATATCCTTCCTTATGATACATTTTTGCAAAGTTAATCAAACTTGCTTTCCCATCAGCTAATGCATACCATGCTGTATATTCATGACCTCTAAGCATTCTTTCTACTACTACCGTATCACTATTTGATACAGATCTAGCATTTTTAATAGCTTCGGCAATTTCATCAGAAGAAAAGCAATAGGACATTCCACGATTAGCACTTTGATCTATTGCTTTTACTACCACCGGATACTGTATATTATTCAGCTCTTCTTCAGTAAATCCATCACTAAGATAATAATCTTTTGGAACAGGCACATTGTTCTTTATACATGCATCTTTAAAATCACGTTTATCAATTGTATAATGCCATGATTCTGGTGTACAATAGCATGGCATATTTAATCTTTTTGTAAGCTCCATCGTAGCTGAAATATTAAAGGTACTAATTCCATTACAAATACCATTAATATCTTTCTCTTTGCACAAATTTTCCAATGTATCAAAATCAGATGTACTTATCATCCAATACTCGTCAGAAATCAATTTTCCTCTAGACTCGTTGGGCTCCAAATAGTCTGTAACTATTGTATGATATCCACGGTTTTTAGCTTCCAAGAGCATTTCTTTACTGCCTTTTGCGGTTCCTAACATCAGTAAATTTTTCATATTTCTCGCACCTGTTCTTTCCTATTTTGTTTCACTTTTTATTGTATCGATTATATATTGCATATCTTCAATTCCATATCTTTGATCCACTGGAATTGGTAAAATATTATTTGCCATATCATACTCAAGTTCATCTTCTGAACAAAGACTTAAAACTGCTGGCCAAAGAGTAGGAATAAATATATTTTTCATTTGTAATTTTTTTCTAATCTCAGATCCATTTTCTATGTATAATGGATACATGAATGCACCATCCGGAACATTCAAATTTAATTCATTTAATTTTGATAGCTTCATATCAAGATAAGCGAAATTTTCAGTTCTTTTCTTTCTAACAACTTCATAATTTATTCCATGTAATAAATTTTCAGTCAATTTTGACATGCATTTAATGGGTTCATCTTTAAATAAATGATTATTATCTACATATTCCTGATAGAATTCCCCTGCTGTTCTTTCAAATCTACCTAACAAAAAATTCATTCTCTTATATGATTCGTCTTTTTGTTCGACTATTATGAATTTATCAGTATATAGAATTGCTCCATCTGACACACCAAAAAATTTACGACAAGTATAAATCGTATCAAATCCAGGGATTGGTTCTTGATAATACGCTTGTGCATTGTCAACTATTACATTATTACCTAATGATAAAATATATTCATTAGATAATTGGCCATAAAAATTTACTAGATAAAGCCAACCATCCCATTCTTTAATCTTCGGTTTAAAATCAAGTCCTATGCTGTAATAAATTACTTCAACTCCATTTTCAGCTAAAACTTGATCGTTTGAATCGCACATAAATTTAGGAAAATAAATTTTTTTGATGTTTTTTGCCTTTAAAATATATGCAAATGCATTTCTTCCACAGTTCAATTTAATTCCATCATCATGAAGCATTGGATTCATATAGGTATCCAACTCTATATATCCGCCTATTTCTTTCATTTGAACATCCTTTCAGGCAATTATCATATTATATTAATAACAACTTAAAATTATTTAAAGCAAAACATCCTTTTTATACGTCTCAGAATTCTTACTTTCCTAATTGAAGGCAAGTTCATTCCTTTCTCTTCACAAAAATTATAATTGTCTTTAGAAAATGCATCCTTATCATAATTAATAGCAAGTTGCCACAGTATCTTGCGTTTATTCTTTTTATATTTGTTTAAATCAAAAACTTTTGAATATTCAGTAAGTTTCCCCATCGCATCTAGTGCTATAAGTGTTCTATTGCATTTAGCACATTCACTACAATTTTTCTCATCTACATTTGGATCATCACTATGTCTACAACATACATTTAAATATTTTTTTGACACTTCCCAATCAGCTATTAATTCGGTTTTTTTTGATCTCTTATATTGACATCCGTCACTAATAATTGTAGTATTGGGGGTTGACAATAGTGGTAATGTCATAGGATCACCATATTCTGAAAAATCACGATTTCTTGCGCGATAACCATATTTCATTACTTCTTCATAACTAAAAGAACTTGATAAATAATACTTACTAATTCCCTTTCCCATTGCAAAAATAATATAATACAAGTTGAAGTAAGAAGCTTTGTCATCTAAATCATAAAGAAATGCATGTAAATTACTATCTACTTTTACAAGTGGTAATCCTATTTGATTTGCAGCATTTTCTGCTTGTAATGCTCTTTTATTGAATAATGGGATTGTATTAGAATTATCTAAACTCCCATGCCAACCGCAATTTAAAAAGAACAAATGTGTTAATTTATAATCTAAATCTTTTTCTAATTCATAATATTTATATACAGTTGCTAAAGAATCAACACCACATGATATGCCTGTAGCATTTACTTCTTGCAAGTTATCAATATCTTCATAACCATCTGCATATATATTAACCAGTTTCAGTTCATTTGAAAAACTCTGCAAAATATATGAAACATAATCTACTATATTTCTATATAATTTCTTTGAAACCTTTCCTTTTATATGTAAATCTGTTTTATAATACATTGCCATATAAACTGGAAGAGTTAAGCAACAATCATACGTAATATCATTTAACATATATGCATATTTATCTTCGACAGAAACCCAAATTTGATTTTCATTATCAAGTCGTTCAATATCTGAATTTATATCAACAATAAGTTTTGTATATCCTTTGCAGCTTTCTTTTCGAAGGTTTGAGATTTCAATCATATTATTTTTCCTCCAATAATACTTTATAATGCATATTTATATTTTCTAAAATTGTTTCCATTTCATCTTTATCTTCGAATTTCATAAAGATAATTCCCAATGCTTTTGCAGCATTATCAAAAAATTCCACACAATCTCCAGATTTTTTATAAAGACACTTTTTGATGATTTTCTCGTCTAATTCTTTAGAAAAATCAATAGTCTTATACAATCCTGTCTGACTGGTATGCAAGTTATGCGTTGCATAAAATGGGATGCCGTCATGTACTTCATTATTAATCTCTTCTCCCATTGCTGTTAGCACAGCCATTTCAACTACATCAATATCAAATATTAAGCCTAATAAATCTGGAATCATGTTACCGCCCGCTCTAGGACCAACATCTATAGGCCATACTTTTCCCATCTTATCTACAACTAATTCCACATTTACCGATCCAAATCTAATCCCAAGTTTATCAATCATAGATTGTAAAGTGTTTTCTACTTCTAATTTATCTTGTTCATCAAGAAGTAATGGATAACTCTTTCCAACTGGAACAAGTGGATTTACTGAGGAATCTCTATGACAGTTCAGTAACCCCCACAGTATAACTTTCCCATTATAGACAAAAATATCTCCTCCTATAAGATACTTATGCTTCTTTTCTATATATTCTTCAGCAATAATGCGATGAGAACGTGAAAATGAAAATGCAAAATCACACGCTTCTTCTAATCCATCCCAATCCCTTAAAACAGTAGCTCCCTTTGAGCCTGAAGAATCAACCGGTTTAATAATTACAGGTAATGTGAACAATGATGTATCAATATCGTTATTACTATATCCTTCTGATACCGGTGCATTGAACCCGTTATGCTTAAGAAACTCTCTAAATTTATCCTTATTACATAATGTTTCAACTGAATCGTATGGATTAGTAGGCAATCCTAGTTTTTCAGCAACATAAGCAGCTGTTGGCGCAGCTGGATCTGAAGCATATGCTAAGATGCCATCAATATTCTCCTTTTTTGCCACTTCTAAAACGGCATCCTTATCCGTAGTACTTACAAGATAAAACTTATCTGCTTCATATTGTCCTGGATTATCCGGAAGAAAATCACATAAGACTGTATAATATCCATGCTTTTGAGCTGTTTTAATTGCCACTATTTGCTGAGCTGAACCACCCAATAATAATATCTTCTTCATTTGTTAATCTCCTAAAATCACATCACAGATTCTATCCACTTCATCCAATGGTAAATCTGCATATAAAGGAAGTGTTAAAACTCTGAGTGCCATGTGCTGAGCAATAGGAGTTTTTTCTGTTCCTGCTGTAGGATAATTACGATAACATTCAAAGCTATTAGTCAGTGGGAAGAAATATTTTCTCGCTCCAATTCCCACCTCTGATAACTTCTCAAAAACTTCATTTCTTGTGTATTTGTATCCGTCAAAAACAACCGGGAAATAAGCGTAGTTACTTTCCACATCATTTTGAATAGCAGATAACTTGATTCCTTCTACACCTTCAAGTCTGCTTCTATATCTTTCGACAACTTTCTTTCTCTTTGCAATTTCGTCATTTAAATGTCTCAAATTACAAATTCCCATTGCTGCCTGAAATTCATTCATCTTAGCATTTCCACCAACATATTGAACAGACTCTGGGCCATGAATACCAAAGTTCTTCATATCGTTCAAAAGCTGTACCCATGCATCATCTTTAAAACATACACATCCACCTTCTATCGTATTAAATACTTTCGTCGCATGGAAACTAAACATAGCTGCATCTCCAAAACATGCGGACGAGACACCCTTGTACTTAACTCCAAAAGCATGTGCTGCGTCATAAACAACTTTTAATCCATATTTCTTTGCAATTCGATCAATCTCTTCTACATCACACATATTTCCATATACATGCACCGGTACAATTGCAACTGTATTGTCGTTAATCAATAGTTCTAACTTCTCTGTATCAATCGTATAATCATCTTCTTTAATATCACAGAATACAGGGACTAGACCATTTCTTACAATTGCATGTGTTGTTGATGCAAAAGTAAAAGGTGCTGTAATTACTTCTCCTCCTTCAGGAAGATTTAATGCAGCAATAGCATTTTCTAATGCAAGATGTCCATTAGTATATAATGCAATATGTGGAACATCTAAATATTCTTCTAAAGAATTTTGCAATTCTTTATGTTTCGTTCCCATGTTAGTAAGCCAATGGCTCTCCCAAAGTTCTCTAATTTCTTCACAATATTCCTCATATGAAGGCATTGATGATCTTGTAACTAAAATATTTGACATTATTATTACCTCTTTTCATCATTTTAATAAATCTGAGTTTTTTATTTTTTACATATGTATGATTTTATAATTTCCAATAAATATTCAAATGAATCTAGATGTAATAATTTAGATCCAATAATATAAATAACCACTCCTAACGGTACTTGAATAATTAATGTAATCGCATTCGAAAATTTAAATATTCCAATGAACCAAACGCATCCTCCCATAATTATTGCTAAAATAATCGTTGGGAAAATATCAAATATCTGTTCTTTGAAACTATAGTTTAAAAGTTTTTTATTAGGCCATGAATTTATTATCATCCCCATCACATTAGTTAATAATAAGCTATACGCCATAACCATTACCCCAAACCACATCGTAAAAATAAGTACTGTCACTCCAACAATTTTTTTTACAATTTCTAATTTTAAAAACAAGTCACTTCGTCCCATAGCCTTAATGGCATTTAAATTTGATGTATGAATGGGTTGAAACATATATGCAATGCAAAATATTTGTAAAAACGGAACACATGGCAACCATTTTTCAGTTAGTACTATTTGTACTACTGATTTGGCGCAAAAAGCTAATCCCATCATAAGGGGTGCCATAACATAAGTACTAGTTTTAATAGCTCGTCGTGTCATGTTTTTCACCCGTTCTTTATCTTCTTGCTCTTTCGCCAATGTTGGAAAAAGAACACTATCAATAGAAGTATTTATATTATTTACTATTACATTTGGAAATTGATTGCCTTGGTTATAATAAGCTAAGTCTGAAGATGAGTACATTTTACCAATAATCAAACTGCGAACATTATTATAAATTGTATCCAACAAGCTTGAAGCAAGCATTTTCCAGCCAAACGATAATAGATTCTTTAAACGGTTCCATGAAAACATTTTTTTAGGACGCCATTTAACTGTAATCCACAAGATTAATGTATCGATTACTGTGTTAGACAATTGTTGTACAACAATAGCCCATACTCCTAAGCCTGCATATGCTAGACTTATACCCAAAAAAGCTGAAAATATAGTTCCTCCTAATGTTGAATAAAAAAAACGTTTAAACAGCATATTTTTTGATACATATGACTGCTGAATTCCTTTCACACCAGATACAATAATCGTTAAACTAATGACTCGAATTATAGGAGTAAGTGAATAATCATTATAAAACTTAGCTAGAAATGGTGAAGCTAGAAACATTCCTAAATAAAGAATAAAACAAACAACACAATTAAAATAAAACACCGATGAAAAGTCTAAATCATCAGCATTCTTTTTTTGTATTAATGCTGTTCCAAGACCACTATCAACAAACACTTGCATAATTGTAGTAAATATAGTAATTAATGCTACTTTTCCAAAAACCTCAGGCGCTAAAAGTCGTGCTAAAACAATTGATACAATAAATGTTACTAATTGTGCACCACAACGTTCAGCAAATCTCCATATAAAATTTGAAAATACTTTATTATTCATTTTTATTCCTCTTCTGCAAAACACAAAATCTCGTATCATCGCCTAATGAAAAAAGTTTTATATTTATTAAAATGCATTTTATAATTTGTTTTATATATTTGATTGGATATATCTGAAAAATTAGTGAATTAAATTTTTTTCCTTTAGTTAAATTTTTAAAAAACCAATCTCTTTTAATCGGTACTGGCGATGGTTCTCTAAGTTGATGATTATGTGCTATAGCAACTTCAATATCAACCTCTTTTAAAACAACTTCTGCATTATTTAATAATGATATACCCTTTTCACTTTGGCATAAAATCAAAGAGATTCCTTTGTCTCTTTCATCTTTACAGAGTTCGCTTCCCCATGAATCACCCAAGGTAATATCAGACACTCTATTAATATCTGCATACTTACACTCATAGCAATTCTCTGTATAAAATATACCATTTAAAAATCCTATCATATAACAATCCATCACATTATTTTTTAATATAGACTGATAATCCTGGTTTTTTCCTTTGGCTCTGAATTGTATATCATACAAATCTTTTAATTTTAGACCATATTGTTCAAAAAATATTTCCAATAGTTTTAATGATGGAGAACCATGACATATCAAATCTATAGTCATAATCAAATCATGGTATTTAACAGGGATATAATTTTGAAATGAAGCCACTTGGCAAGGTAATCCAATAAAAAGAACTTTTTTCCCTTCTAACACAAGTTTTTTACATTTTTTATATGAAGTTTCTGCATTACTCTTTACATAACGAGAACCCGCAATAACATCTAAATTTGTTTCATCCGCAATTATATCAAAAATAAAACAACCTTCTTTATAAATACAAGCACATACAACGCCACCATCTTTTATAAAAGTTTTTGCTAAAGCTGATGCGATTCCACCAGATGCTGCTTTTTTTCTCAAATCACTTTCAAGCGCCCATCCCTGTTTTATTAATATAGATTTTTTTTTCTTTCTAGTACATATCACTTGACATACATTTTTACATGAATTACATCCTATACACTTATTCTCATCAATGACTGCATTCATCGTTTTCAAATCATCTAATATAGAAATGGCATTTGTTGGACAAACATCCACACACGCTCCGCATCCTGCACATTTATTAATATCACATATTGTTTTCATTCCACTTTTTCCTTTGAAAGACTTCTTTTCAAAAATTCTTTAGATTTTTCTCTTTCTATTTCTAACGCTGAATTTATTTTTTTAAAATCTATTTTAGGTATTTCCACTTTTTGCTTCCATTCTTTATTTATAACTTCCTCAGCATTTATTCTAGTTATTAAATCTAGCATTCTTGAATTTCCTTTGTCATTTTTTTGAAAAAGGATCACTGATTTATTATAAATAAATGAAAAGGATAAACCATGAAACGAATTGGTAACAATGCATTCCGCATGACTTAACAAATATAAAAATTCATTAGGTGTACAATTCCAAAAATAACGATCCATCCCATTAAAAAAATCTTCCCAAAAAGTATTTATAGAAACTACTTTATATCCATATTTTTTTGCTAGCTTTTTTCCAAAATCAAATATTTCTTTCTGTCTATTAAATGCAAATACTAAAATATACTTTTCATCAGGATATTTATTCGGTTTTTTTTCTAACTTTTTCCAATCATTCTTACTAAGAAGATATACCGGATCCATAACAACATCTATCTTTTTATTGCTTCCCAGTAGTTGTTTTGCTGTATTCTCTCTTACGGAAATCTCATCAAATTTCGCAATATGATTCAAAATATACTCTCTTTGCTCATTATCAAGATAATCCATTCCTAGACTTGCAGCATATGATATTTTTTTTCCTTTTTTTACAAATTCAAAATAAAACGCCCTATCCCTACCATTAGGCAAATTCATATTCCATATTTGATCACTACCAGCAATAAAAAAATCTGATTGAATATCAGAATTATCTAATTCACTATAAGACTTATACTCACAAGTCAGCGGAATATACTCATTTAAAAAATGAGTAAAGATTTTTTCTGATTTATAATTATCTGGTATGCGAATCAATCTTCTTATAAATAATCTAATTTTATTGGTTTTACTAGTTGAGCCTTTATAATACCACGGACGATAATTGATAACTTTCGTGTCTAATCCTTGCATATTTAAATATTTAGTTAAAGCATATGTCTGTAGAACAGCTCCATAATTATATGCGTAGTGACATGTAATGATTTTCACTTTCATCTTCGATGCTCCTCACTCAATTAGCCTTTCCATCATGTAATAAATGTATGCTTATCATTCTAGAAATAAACAAACATATGGCTGAAAATTTATATTTTATATTCTTCATATACGCAAAAAACTGTCTTCCATTAATTTGTTTTTCTTTCATTCCATGAAATAAACACCCTAAGTACAATGCTTCTGCAACTTTTATTCCTTTATTTTGTTTATTTGCAAAGTCTAATAAATTAAAATACCAATTCTCATCACATTTAAAATTGTACTTATATGTAGCACTATAACTTGATCCTGTTTTTTTAATATGCCTGTAAGCAGATAAATTATCTTGTATACATCTCACTTTACCGTTAGTTACTAAAGCAAAATATAACAGCTTATCCCCTGGAGACAGATGTCGTTCTAAAATAGTTTCATCAAAATATTTTTCTTTATTAAAATTTCTGTACATAACCGTTGCCAATTGACCAGGATATACACCTTTCAAATAATGAGAAAGGGTATACTCAACATCCTTACAATATGGATATATTTCATCTGTAAGATTGCTATTTTCATCAACGACAACACAATTATGCGCTACAGCGATATAATCTTTATTAGCTTCTAAAAAATCTACTTGCTTTTGAATTTTATTTTTAGAAATCCAAAAATCATCTCCCTCAAGTGTAATGATATACTTTCCCTTTGCTTTTCTACGTAAATCAGGCGCATTTTCTAATACATCATTACTTAAATTATGATCTCTATAAAAAACCGTTATTCGATGAGGGTGTTCCATTTCATATTGTTCTAATACTTTTCTAGTTTGATCTGTCGATTTATCTTCTCCAACTAAAATTTCAAAGGTATATTCTGTTTGTTGTTCTAGCACACTATCAATTGCTTTTGTTATATATTTTTCGTGATTATATGTCGGTATAACCACACTTACCATAGGCTCATTCATTTTTCACACTCCTTCCTATCTTAAAAAGAGATGTATTATATATTTTATTTTCTTAAAGAATTTCTTTTCACACCTAAATTTTTCATCATTTCTACCTTTATTTCATAAAAACAAACGGATATGTACCTCCTCCGTTTCTTATAACAAACGTTATTAACCAGTTTACAATAACTAAAAGCATTAATATAAAATATCCTACTTTCTTCCTGCTTGGTCCATAAACAATTCCCATATTATGTGCTAATATAGGCATATATATAATTTGAAAAATATCGAAATAGTATGCTATACGAATAATCCATGTGGATCCAATAAACATGAAAAGTGAAGCAACTGTTGAAATTAACACCATAAGTTGCAAAAACTCGAATTCTTTATAATATAATTCACACTTTTTTCTTTTTAATAAGATAATTATTAATAGTATTCCCCAATAAAATAGTCTTACAAATCTCCCCCCCACTTCTGTATCTGTCATATAATGTGCATATCTTTCTACCCCATTAATTCCATAACTAGATAATAGGTTAAATATTTGTTCATATAAAAACACAGCTAATAAACAAGATCCAATCACCAAAATCTTGAATATTTTTTTCCATTGCTTATTGTCAACTGCTACCTTAATTGGAAATAATACAATTCCTACAATTGCTGAACTATGAACTAGTGTTGCAATAAATATAGTAACTATAAATTTTATTATTTTTTTATCTTCAACATATCTGTATGAATATAAAACTAGAAGCAGTGCCATTATTTGTCGGAGCAAATTTAATGAAAGATTAAAGTAACAAAAATAATAAATCGCAAAAGCAAAGGTTATGCTTATTTTATCTTTATATCTTTTTAATACATAATACAAAATTGTTAATTGCAATAACTCATATAGGAAATAGAATACATGAGTATTGTTTGTAAATCTAGAAATAATAAAATTTATAAATGCATATCCTACTCCTACTCCGTACTCATTAGCTTTTGATAGATAATTCGATAATGAATCAAATTGTACTGCACGTTCAAACCAACCATTTCCATATAATAGCACATCTGCACCAATTGAATAGTCTCGTACACCAGCCAAAATACTTGGAACTAATAGTCCCAGTATGATAAATAATTGTTTACAGTAATTTTTTTTCTCTGACATATAAATAAAAAGCAAAGATATACCAAATGTTATAATATACATTTTCTTCTCCTAATAAAACTAAATTTTATTAAATAAAAACAGTAGCAACAATCTTCCACATGTCATGAAACACATTTTTTTCAAAGTTTTCCTTAAAAAAATTTATAAATATGAATCAATAATTTTTCAGCTCCAATAGAATACATTAAATCTGTAAATAAACCAAACTTCGAAGAATATAAATTTATATGTCTAACCAAATATCCAATATTTGTAAATTTTTTTTTCTCTATCAACTCACTTCTATACACAGCAAATGTAGAAAACATCATAAAACACTTTAAGATATCTTTGTCACTAATACTGTCTAGCATTAATTGAAACTCTAGCTTTCTTCTATTTAAAATTGAAATCTGTTTTTCTAATGTTCTGTCTGAAATATATGATTTGCCATTCATTTGTGTAACATTTGAATTGTGAAGCCTATGCTGATCAACAATATCCATACATAAATAGCATTTTCCAATTGCTGCAGACATTAAGCCAATTAATATATCATGATATAAATATACATTTCTATGTTCATTTAATTTTTTCAAAAATATAGTATCTATAACATTTTTTCTAAAACTCATAGTGTATCCGGAACCAGAAAATTTACACATGTCTTCTGTACGTAACTCGGCAATACCATTTTTTTTATTTTTTCCGTGGTATTTATATGACATATCAATCGAATTATCATTACAATCAATAAATTTAATATTAGACTGTATCATACTAACATCCGGATTCTTTATATATATTTTCTCAAAAGCATAAATCTTTTCCAAATCCCAAATATCATCCTGATCCGATAAATATATTGTATCGCCTTTACACAACTTAATTGCCTTAAAGAAATTATCAAAATATCCTAAATTCTTTTCATTTTCAACAACTATCCACTGTTTCAATTTATATTTTTTTATATACTCATTAATCACGACTACAGTATTATCTGTCGATCCATCATCACATATAATCACTTCGTCTGGTTTTTGCTTTTGATTTCTTATAGAATCAAGTTGTTGTTCTATATATTTTTCACCATTATATGTAGCCATTGCTACTGATATCATTATTCAACTCCCCTTTTATTCATGATGTATCTTATATAAGTCTTTTCTATATTTTTAGCTGTTGACTCCATAGAAAAACCAGCTTTAATTATTTCATTATTACAATCAGTTCTATCGATTTTATTTTTCGAACCCTCAATAATTAACTTGGCTATTATATCTGAATCATTTTCTATTGAAAACCAATCAACTACTGAACTCAATTGAGTCTCTTTAGAAATTTTATCAGACAAAAAAGTTTTCACACCACTTGCTTGTGCTTCTACTGCTGAAATAGGTAGTCCTTCGTATAATGAAGGCATAACAAAAGCATCCATTCCCATCAATAATTCCGGTATGTCATTTCTATTTCCTAAAAATTTTATTCTTTCTAAAAGTCCTAATTTTTCTGACTCTTCAAAAATTCTTTTCTTATTTTCGCCTTCGCCAATAAGTAAAAGATAACTAGATTTATTTATCTTCAAAATTTCTTTGAAAATATCTATTAATTTTTCATGATTTTTTTGATTTGTAAAACGTCCAACATGTCCTATTACAAATGCATTTTCTGGTATTTCAAGTAAACGTCTAGTATTACTTCTCACTAATTGATTAAATTTAAACCGATTAGCCAAAATTCCATTTCGGACAATATCGTAAGGTAAATTTCCATACATCCATTTTCCTGCTTCTGATGAACAGGCAAAGTGTTCATTCACTATTTTATATGCTTTATTTTTATTAAATTGATGAAGTATATAAGTCATCTTTCCAACACTAGGCCTTGTATTATGTGAATGTAAAATAACTGGGATTTTCTGCTCATTTGCACAATATAATGGAATTATATTTGCCAATGAATTTTTATGAACATGAATAATATCATAACCATTTGTCATTATCTTAAGAATATCTTTCTTATATTGTAAGGTGTTTTTTACCTTTGATATCTTAAAAATATTAGCCCCTAATTCTAAAAAATCATTTTCAAGGGCTGGCTTATCACTTTGAGTAATAAAATCAAATTGAAATACATTTCTATCAATTTCTTTATATAAATTAAGTAAAAAAGACTCTATTCCTCCCAAATTATTATCTAGTTCAAAATGCAGTATCTTAATTTTCCCCATATCAAATTTCTCAAAATATCCTTTCTCTTATATCTTTAATCTCTTCTATCAGATATCCACAGACTAATAGATTTATTTAAATCTATTGCATTTCCCCGCATAGTATCATTATTATTTCAATTTTATATTGATATGCAAAATGTATTTACCAAACAAATCATTGTTGTGTGTACCAGATCCTCCTGCTAAAATAATGCCTTTCATAACATCTATTCCTCCGTCACTTATAATCTCTCAAACAGTTTCCCATGTTCTTCCGAAACTCTTCGGGCATTGAACCTGTTATGCACATCTTCCAGACCTTGTGCTACTATCTTCTTTCTCAATCCATCTTCTTGATAGATTCGCATCACAGCTTCACTTGCTCTAACATCATTGTCAACTTCAATAAGCAAACCATTTTCTCCATCCCGGATTATATTTGGAATAGCATCTACTCTGCTTGCAACAATCGGTTTGCCAGCCATCATGTACTCAGGCAGTGCTAGACCAAAGCCCTCCCAGCGGCTCAATAGGCACGCCACATCAAATAGCTCAACATAGCTCATCGGATTATCAACCCATCCTGTTATATGCAGGCTGTCCGAGAAACCATTGTCCTCCGCATACTTTCTAATCTCGTTTTCCTGATTTCCGTTGCCAACAATAATAAAGTGTGCATTTGGAACCTTTTCCTTCACCAGCTTTGCCATTTTAATAAAGACATCTGGTGCTTTCTGTGGACTCATTCGTCCAACCATACCAACAACAAATGCATCTTCCGGAATGTTCAGTTCTCTCCTTTTAACTGCACCATGTACTCCATTCTCATAGGCTTCAATGTCTACACCGTTAAAAATGACCTGTAACTTGTCCTCTTTGCATATTTTCTTATCCAATGCTGACTGCTTCTCCGCGTCTGAAATGCAGATAATCTTATCACAGAATAGTGCAGCTATCTTTTCAATAGCTGTGTACATTGCCTTTTTCTTTGCAGAACATCGCATATTGAATGCCCACCCATGTGGGTTGTATACACAGTGATTCTTCAAACCAATATTCGCAACACGTGCAATTGCTCCAGCTTTGCTGGAGTGAGCATAAACAATATCAGGGTTATACTTCTTTATCAGTGTTCTAACCTTTTTTATTGCATTTACGTCATTGCCTCCAATAGCTCTGGTCATCTCGACCTGTTCAAATAAATCCACCAAATCTCTGTAGTCTTCTTCATGGAAATCTTGCGAGCAAACCAGTATATTCTCAAACTTCTCTTTGTCAAAATACTTGAGAAGCATTCGGATGTAGCGGTCCACGCCACCTGCGGCCTGCGCCACCTGCAGTATTCTAATTTTATTCTTTCTCATCTCCAAATACCCCTCGTCATTTTTCTTTCCGCAAATCTATGTACAATAGTATTTCTCTCTATTTCTTCCGTGTGTTCATCACACGACCTTATTTCTCTACATCTCATCATCCAGACAGGTTCACTCAACAAAATCAGTCGAGCTTTCACCCTCATTTTCCCGGCGCATATTTATGCAAAAAGATTTCTATTTGTATGTATATTCAACTCCACCATAGTCCATCAGACCGCAACTGATTTTGTCCGGTAGACATTATTGTAAACAACAACACATATTGATAACTTTACAGGCATTTAAATTCACCCTTTTTCAGTATTTTTCTATAATCTCCAACCCCACACTCACATTTATCTCCTGCTCGAACATCTCTGCATTAAGTACTGCTATCCTTTTGTGTCTGTCTATCTTCTTTATATAAGCTTCAATTCCCACAAGTGGTCCGTCTTTGACTATCACTCGGTCGCCTTCGATTATTCCTGTTGATACAGGTATCTCATAAGCTTCATTAACCATAGCCTTAAACATAGCTTCCTTGCCTGGATCTATAGATATGAAGTCTTTTCCTTCCCTGCCAAGTATCTTAGTAAGCTCTGGTACATTCTTTAGTTGTTCGTATATATCACTGGGATTGTCTGTGTCGATAAACATATATCCTGGAAACATGATTTTCTTTTCCTTATGCCAGGCTCCATAGTATCTTTTGGCTCTGTCAAATCTGATTATGAATATGTCTGTATATGATTCCTTGTTTAAAAGTTTTATGCACATATCTCTGACTGTTTCTTCCCTGCCAGTTGCCACCTGTACTGCATACCACATATCTGCTGCTCATCCCTCTCTTTGCCTTTATCTATGCCCACATTTCCATTTACATATTTTTTCTAATAACTCACATGCATGGCTTATACTATGTATAATTTCCTTTATCATGGTTTTAGAGTTGGCTTCGCCATTCCACGGCAAATAAGCATTTAACACACATCTTTTAAGATATGTCTTATACCTCATCACCCCGGATTATTTCTGATACTATGTCCACCCATACTGCTGCCGTGACAAAGCAACGTGCCATCAGATAAAGCTTCATGTTTGTTTTACTTTTTTACGTTATCGCACAGTCTTATCTCTATGTGCTTATCTAGTGCTGAAGCATACTTTTCAAGCACCATAAGTGTTGGAATACGTGTTCCTGTTTCGAATCTTGCAAGATTGTAAGGAAGTATGCCTGTTATGTCTGCTACATCCTTCTGTGTAAGATTCTGACGCTCTCTTTCATCTACAAGCTCATTTATGATTTCTGTAGATAATCCTTTTAAGTTTTCCTGGATAGCCTCCTGGAACTCTTCGAGCCTTTTCTTTCTGTAATCGCGTTCGATTATGTAATCTTCTCTGTTGATTTGCATAATATTCCTCATTTCTGCGCCTTTTTTGCTATATTTGCTTGTGTTGAACCAGCGAAGACACATCTACATAGTGTGGCTTCTCCACACTGCCTCAATTACAATTATTGATTCTTGGTGACTGCTTACAGCTTATTGGGTGCTGTTTAGCTTATTGTCGATACAACGTAATAAATATTATGTTGTATAATTGTTCTACTTATATGGAATTGCCGCCTGAAATGGCGTAAGATTAAATGTATTTTTACAATTAAAATGCTTTGTTTATATAAAAGAACTCATATAATATACAAAATTCAGTCTGTAATAATGTGAAACTAATATCTTACTAATGTCGAAACATTGTATTTTTACGTAAAATATGTATTATTTACTTGCTATATCATTAATGATGTGCTATCATCTGTGAAGATTCTGTGATAATACAACATAATATTTATTATGTTATCTACCCATATCTATTATCATATTCATCCTATCCAGCTGTCTTTTATGTTCCCTTCCAGTTGATTTTATATATATTCTTGTTGTATCTATGTTGCTGTGTCCAAGTACATCTGCAAGCTTTGCGATATCATTTTTTATTTTATAAAATATTCTGGCGAAAAGGTGTCTCATGTTATGCGGATATACTTTTTCTTCCCTGACTCCTGCATCATGACAGAGGTTTTTCATCATTCTCCATACATTACTCCGGTTTACAGGATTGCCGCAGGCTGTTATGAATATGCAGCCATGTAATATATTCATGTCTTTTGCATATTTTCGCAGTACTTTTAGCAGCTCACCAGGATACAATATACGTCTTACTTTTCCTTTATTATGAATATCTGTCATTCCGTATTTCAGTGATTCAGCTGTTATATATTTAAGCTCGCTTATTCGTATCCCTGTACTTCCAAGTGTTTCTATAATAAGGGCAAGCCGTATATCACCTTTCTTGTAAGCTGTTTTTACGAGTTTTTCATATTCCTGCATTGTTAACTCTTTATTTTCTGGTATGAATGTTTCGTGCTGTACTTTTATCATTTTCACTCTTATATCTGTCCATCCCATCACATCGCAGAAGTTATTGGCTGCTGCCAGATATGAATTAATGCTTGATATTTTATAGGCACCACATTTTTCAAGGTATTCTTTGTATTTTAAGAGCAGCTCCTTGCTTATACTTCTGCCATTGGCATATATCATAAGTTTTTTTACATCTCTTATATATTTCTTTATTGTCTGTGTTTCTTTTTCTGCCATTATAAGCATTTTCTCATAGTATTCTATTGCCTTCTTTGTTATTATCCTGTTATCGTATCCGCAGCTGTTTGTTTCGCTGTTACTTTTTTGGCTTATTTTTTTTAATGTTCCTGACATATCCTGCTGACTCCATTCTACTTATTCTGAATAATATAATTCTGGCTGATATTACTTTTTGTGCCGGTATATTACCCTTTTAAACATTATTATGTATATGTGGCTTACTAAAGCCTTGAATACATCAATGTTTAATTATAAAGTAGTTGAATAATTTATGATATATTATCGCAGATATATCATAAATGATAAAAATATCAATGTATTTTATTTATATTTTTTATTAATTATATATTGACATCATTGCATCAATGTTTTATATTATTAATATACTTAATTAAGTCATGAATATACAGGTTGTTATTATATGATGTATTTTCAACCTTCTTATGTTCTATATACGCATTTATAGCTGGATCCAGTATCTTATTATCCCCATGCATAACCAGACAGAATATACTATGTTCAATCGTTGCAGATATCTACGCAGCTATATTATGGCTGCCATATTGTGCTCTCTTTTGCTTGTTATATAAGTTGACAGATGTTACAATATGTTTATAAGTATATTATATATTGATTTCATAGCAGTTCTGTTTGTTGTTTTCACATTAACACTCATTTATTTACTATATTTACTAAAGGAGATTCTGCTTATGAGATCTAACGATAATATCTATATCCAGCATAAAACTAAGAATGATGATAACTCATCTACTACTACCAAAAGATATAGTGACAATGTATTCTGTCTGTTGTACTCAGACAAATATAATCTATTAGATTTATACAATGCACTTAATAATTCATCTCACACGAATATTGATGAACTTACTATAACAACACTAAAGGGTGGCGTATATATGAAGTATAAGAATGATGCTTCTTTCGTATTTAGTTACGAGTTATATATGTTTGAACAGCAGTCAACCGTTAATCACAATATGCCTCTCAGATTTTTACACTATGTATCTGAAGTGTATAGAGATTTATTTTCTAATAGTATGTTACATAGAAAAAGTATGGTTAAGCTTCCAACGCCACATTTTATTACTTTTTATAATGGACGTGAACATATGACGGAACGTATTAAGATTCTTAAATTGTCAGATATGTTTGAACACCATGTTGATTTTCCCGAGCTTGAATTGGAAGTTACCATGATTAATCTTAATTACGATAACTCTTCTGATGGTACTTCTGATAAAGTTTCAGATGATATCTTTGACACTCAGGAGATGCCCGTTAACTCAGGATTGTTCACTACTAATATTCTTGACAGATGCCGTTCTCTTAAAGACTATATGACATTTGTTAATAAGGTACGCTATAAAATTGACAGACTTGGGATGAAAGTAAGGCTTGCTGTTATCGAAGCTGTAGATGAATGTATTAAAGATGATGTACTATCTGATTTCTTCATAAAACACATGGACGAGGTGATTGACGTGAGTATTTTTGAGTATGATGAAGAGGGTGTTATGGATGTTATGCGTGAGGAAGGACGTGAGGAAGGACGTGCTGATGCTACCTTAAAAGATATCAGAAACATCATGACTAAGCTTAACAAGTCTGCTGATGAAGCGATGGATATATTAGATGTTCCAATCAAGGAAAGAGAAACCTTAAAAACACAGTTATAGTCTATAATCTTGTTATTTGGATATCTTGATTTAATACCAGAATGAATGGAATGAATACCATACGTTCCATTCATTCCGGTACTATTAATTATTATTTGTACTCAATCTTTTTTTGATTTCTATTGATTTTCTTTATTAATTCTCTTATTAATTCCCTTTATTATCCTCTCATTGTACCATTTTATGATTTATGCTATACTATATAAGTTATTGTCATATTTTTACATTATTTACACACAGGAGGATTTATGAGTCAGGAAACAAACTCTGCCCCTAGGGTAGAAAATAAAATGGGTACTATGCCCATAGCCAAACTATTATTTAACATGTCTTTACCAATGATGATTTCTATGCTTGTTCAGGCACTTTACAACATTGTTGACAGCATATTTGTTGCTAAGTTATCAGAGAATGCTCTTACTGCAGTTTCTCTGGCATTCCCGCTGCAGACTCTTCTTATAGCTGTTGCCACCGGAACCGGCGTTGGTATGAATGCCTTACTATCCAAGTCGCTTGGTGAACACAACTATAAGAAAGCGAATAAGATTGCATCAAATGCAGCATTTTTATATGTATGCAGCTATATCGTCTTTTTAATTCTTGGTTTCACTATAGTTAAGCCTTTCTATAAAAGCCAGATGGGAAACGCTGATATGCAGATTATGGAATACGGAATAGAATACTTAAGTACTGTTATGATATTCTCTTTCGGACTACTTGCACAGATTTTCTTTGAACGTCTGTTAACATCTACCGGACGTACCATATTCAGCATGACATCACAGCTGTGTGGTGCTATTACAAATATTATCCTCGACCCTATTATGATATTTGGTCTTTTAGGCTGTCCAAGGATGGGTGTTACTGGTGCTGCTGTTGCCACTGTTATCGGTCAGTGTGTTGCAGCCATAGTTGCCGGAACATGTAACCATAAGTTTAACCATGAAATCAAGCTTGATTTTCACAGGTTCAGACCAGATGCACGTATTATAGGCACGATATATGCCATAGGTGTGCCATCTATTATTATGCAGTCTATCGGTTCTGTCATGACTTACTGTATGAACAGAATCCTCATAGGTTTCTCTTCTACAGCTACAGCTGTATTTGGTGTATACTTCAAGCTTCAGAGCTTCTTCTTTATGCCTCTGTTTGGACTTAACAATGGTATAACACCTATTATTGCTTACAACTATGGAGCACAGAACAGGAAACGTATGCTTAAGACTATCAAGCTAAGCCTTATAACTGCATTTTTCCTTACATTTATAGGTTTCTTATGCTTTGAAGGAATCCCTCAGATTCTTCTTGGTATGTTCAACGCATCAGACGATATGTTAAGAATCGGTGTACCAGCATTACGTATAATTGGCATACATTACCTTATTGCCTGGTTCTGTATTGTATGCGGAACTGTATTCCAGGCACTAGGAAAGGCTGTATTCAGCATGCTTGTATCCATTATGCGTCAGCTTGTGGTACTCATCCCAGCAGCCTTCATACTTTCCAAGCTTGGAGGACTACATGCTGTATGGTGGGCATTTCCTATTGCTGAACTTATATCACTCACTGCTTCGCTTATATTCTTTATAAGAATCAACAAAACGATTATATCTAAGATACCAGATGGCAGTGATATATTATGATGCTGAGAATTTCATGAATTTCGTGCATCTCATAGTAATACTGCTATAACTTAAACATAATATTTCTAATATAAAAAAGCTTTTTCTGACTGTAGGAAAGAGCTTTTTTACTTTTGTATTTATATCTTGTGTCTATATCTGACATTATCATTTCATATGCATTCCCCTCGTGTCTGAATACCAGTTTAATATCAACTGGTATTATTATTTTTCTTTGTATTGAGTATTTTAATATATCCAGATAAGTTCTATTATATCCACAAGTTAGTGATTACTTAGCGTAATCAACCGGTCATGACACATTTGACATGATTGAGCTTACAACGAATTATCAATATTTAAAAATAAAGAAAAGAGGTTATTTATTATGACAACTACTTCACAATACGAATTAAACAAAGGACTCGCCCAGATGTTAAAGGGCGGTGTTATCATGGATGTAACTACTCCTGAACAGGCTAAGATAGCTGAGGCTGCTGGTGCTTGTGCTGTTATGGCACTTGAAAGAATCCCAGCTGATATAAGAGCTGCTGGCGGTGTATCACGTATGAGTGATCCTAAGATGATAAAAGGTATACAGGATGCAGTAAGTATCCCGGTTATGGCAAAATGCCGTATTGGTCACTTCGTAGAAGCACAGATTCTTCAGGCTATAGAGATTGATTATATAGATGAATCTGAGGTTCTCTCTCCTGCTGATGATATATATCATATCGACAAAACTCAGTTTAATGTTCCTTTCGTATGTGGAGCAAGAGATTTAGGTGAAGCTTTACGAAGAATCAATGAAGGTGCATCTATGATAAGAACTAAAGGTGAACCTGGTACTGGTGATGTTGTTCAGGCCGTACGCCACATGAGAAAAATGAATTCAGAGATCCGCAAGATAACATCTATGCACAAGGATGAGCTTTTTGAAGAAGCAAAGCAGTTACAGGTACCTTACGACCTTGTTCTTTACGTTCATGATAACGGCAAGCTTCCTGTTGTTAACTTTGCTGCCGGTGGTGTTGCCACTCCTGCTGATGCTGCCCTTATGATGCAGCTAGGAGCCGAAGGTGTATTCGTAGGTTCTGGTATCTTTAAGTCAGGCAACCCTGCAAAGCGTGCATCTGCTATCGTCCAGGCTGTTACTAACTATCAGGATGCTGCTCTTATCGCCAGATTATCAGAGGATCTTGGAGAAGCTATGGTTGGTATCAATCCTAGCGAAATACAGATTATTATGGAAGAGCGTGGACGCTAGAAATGAGGTTTTGATTATTATGATTATAGGCATACTTGCTGTACAGGGTGCTTTCATAGAGCATGCTCATATGATTGAAAGTCTTGGACATACAGCTAAACAGCTTCGTCAAAGGGATGATTTAGAGGGGATAGATGGTCTTATACTTCCTGGTGGTGAAAGTACAGTTCAGGGACAGCTTCTTAACAAGCTGGATATGATGGATGATATCCGTTGTATGATTAACAACGGACTTCCTACTCTTGCAACTTGTGCAGGTCTTATACTTCTTGCTAGACATATAGCTGATGATGACACTGTCCACATAGGAACTCTTCCTGTCACTGTAAAACGTAATGCATACGGAAGACAGCTTTCAAGCTTTGTGACTAATGTTGATATTAAACATATTGGGAATTATCATATGACATTTATAAGAGCACCATATATAGATAGTGTTTCAGATGGTGTTGAAGTGCTTGCAGCTGTTGATGACAAAATCGTAGCAGCCAGATATAAAAACCAGATTGGGCTTGCATTTCATCCTGAGTTAACAGATGACACAAGAATACATGAATATTTCTTATCAATGATGCAGAATGCACAGAATTTATCATTAAAAATTGTAAGTTGATTTTTTATGGGTTAACTTTTGGAGGTTGACTTTAAAAGACACCAGTAGAAAGAATAAATAATGTTCTTTCTACTGATGCCCTTTTTTATCTTACTTTATCATAATGTGTCCACATTCTGATAACTTTAATGGTTCCCTCATATTCAGTTTCATTAATTACAACTGGCTGATTGTATACCTGATATACTAATCTATGCTGAATATTTATTCTTTGCGAATATACTCCCTGTAGAATCACTCTCACACTCTCACCTTAACTCCCTTAGTATCCCTGTGTGCCATCTTCATCTTTGCAAAGTCTATATTCTTTCCCTTGTATTCCATGGTGAATTCTGTTCCATCATCCATAAGGAATATTTCTTCTATATAATCATCCTTGCCAAGCTTGATACCTCTTACACCAACAGCACTCTTTTTCTTAACTGGTATCTCTGAGAGTGGGAACTTTAAGAAATATCCATTAGCTGTCTGTACAACAACGTTCTTGCTGCTGACAATATCTTCAACTTCACTTGTAGTACCATCCAGATTGAACTTGGAGTATGTCTGTACCTCTATATCTGCTTTCTCTATGCTTATTATCCTGTCATCATCCTGCAGCTTGGTTGCGGCTACTGTTCTTTTCGCCACATCGAATTCTTTAGAATCTACTATCTTCATCATGCCCTGGCTTGTAACGAAAAGAAGCTTCTGATCCTTAATAGTATCATATGCACACAGATAGATGATCAGTTCCCCGCTGCTGTCATAGTTTCCAAGATTATCTATAGGTGTTCCCTTATCCCTGAACTTTGTAGAGTATGGTATATCCTTTACTTTAACCTGATGGAGCTGTCCGTTGTCTGTAAATATGCATATCTTATCTGTATTCATGCATGTGAACACATACTTGAAATCGTTGTATATAGCTTCCTTGTTACGCTCATAGGCAGCATTATCTATAGTCTTGGCATAACCGAATCTATCCATGATGAATACTACTTCCTGTGCTGGAATTTCTTTTTCTACAAACACAGCAGCCTTTGCATCTGTTATAACTGTTTTTCTTGCAACTCCATATTCCTTCTTTATCCTTGCAAGATCATCTTTTATAACCTTAGCCATAGCTTTTTTACTGCCAAGTATCTTCTCATACTTTTCTATCTTTGCAAGACACTCATCATATTCTTTCTGAAGTGCAAGTATCTCAAGACCTATAAGCTTGTACAGACGCATTTCAAGTATAGCTGATGCCTGTTTTTCTGTGAAATCAAGCTTTGAAGCCTGTTTTTTTGATGCTTCTGACTTAAACTTTATGCCTTCTACATTACCATTTATAAGGCAGTCCTTTGCCATCTTAAGGTTAGAGCTTCCACGAAGTATCTCTATGATAAGGTCGATTATGTCACATGCCCTTATAAGACCTTCCTTTATCTCTTTATTAGCAAGCTCTTTGTTAAGAAGTGTTGTGTATTTTCTTGTGTTTATTTCATACTGAAAATCAATGTGATGCTTTATTATCTGGCGAAGTCCAAGTGTTTCTGGTCTTCCATCCACTATAGCAAGCATATTTACTCCAAATGTGTCTTCAAGCTTTGTTTTCTTATAAAGAAGGTTCTTAAGATTCTCTACATCTGCATTTTTCTTTAACTCAAGTACTATTCTTATTCCCTCTTTTGATGACTCATTTGATACGTCTACTATATCTGTAGTTTTCTTAGTTTCAACAAGTTCTACTATATCAGATATGAACTTGCCGATATTAGCACCTATCATAGTATAAGGAATCTCTGTTATAACAAGCCTGTCCTTCTCGCCCTTCTTAGAAGCTGCTTCAAAAACAACCTTTCCTCTTAGTTTTATCTTGCCAGTTCCTGTCTCGTATATACCAGGAAGCTCTGACTTGTTGATGACCAGTCCACCTGTTGGAAAGTCCGGACCTGGCATGTACTCCATAAGCTCATCTGTAGTTATATCCTCATTATCCATATATGCACACACCGCATCTACTACCTCACTTAGATTGTGTGTAGGGATATTTGTTGTCATACCTACTGCTATTCCATCAGCACCATTTACTAAAAGATTGGGAACTCTTACAGGAAGCACTGCTGGCTCTTTTTCTGTCTCATCGAAGTTAGGTACGAAGTCAACCACATTCTTATCAAGATCTGATAAATACACATCCTGGGTGAACTTCTTTAGCTTAGCCTCTGTATATCGCATAGCAGCAGCTCCATCACCTTCTATAGAACCAAAGTTGCCATGTCCGTCAACAAGTGCCATGCCCTTCTTGAAATCCTGTGAAAGCACAACAAGTGTCTCATAGATTGAGCTGTCACCATGTGGATGATACTTACCCATTGCATCACCTACAATACGTGCAGACTTTCTATGAGGCTTATCATAGTTTAACCCGAGCTGATCCATAGCATACAGTACTCTTCTTTGTACCGGCTTAAGTCCATCTCTTACATCAGGAAGCGCTCTTGCTGTTATAACGCTCATGGAATAATCTATATAGGACTTCTGCATCAGCTCAGAATATTCTGTTTTTATAATATTCTCTGCCATTATTATCTCCGTATGATTTTTTATTATCAAAGTCGTGGTTTTTGACCCCGACATCTAATATATTTAATTTTTGTCAGGTTATGCCTGCGAATCCGATTGTACAGATAGAAAAGCCTTTACGCATCTATCTGCGCTTCATTTGCATGTGCATGTATGAATGCCCTTCTTGGTGGGACATCGCTTCCCATAAGCATAGACGTAACCTCTGTCGCCATCCTGGCATCTTCTATCTCAACCTGTTTTAGTATTCTTGTTTCCGGGTTAAGTGTTGTTTCCCATAACTGTTCAGGATCCATCTCACCTAGTCCTTTGTATCTTTGCAGTGTAAATGTTCCACTTGCATGAAGCTCCTTGTATCTTTCTAGTGCTTTATCATCATAAAGATACTGCACAAGCTTACTCTTATCTTTCTTGGAAGCTTTAAGTGCAGATCCTGCTGCTGTCTTTTTTACAGCCTTGTCTTCCTTAGGTGCCTTCTTAAGCTCTGCCCTGTATAGAGGTGGTGTAGCTATATACACATGTCCCTGGTTGATAAGCTCAGGCATGAATCTGTAGAAAAATGTAAGAAGCAATGTATCAATATGTGCTCCATCCACATCAGCATCAGTCATTATGATAATCTTATTATATCTTAACCTGCTTATATCAAAATCATTGCCATAGCCTTCAAGGAAACCACACCCAAAAGAGTTTATCATCGTCTTTATCTCTGCATTGGCAAGCACCTTATCTATGGATGCTTTCTCAACGTTTAGTATCTTACCTCTGATAGGAAGTATAGCCTGTGTACGTCTGTTACGTGCTGTCTTTGCAGAACCTCCGGCAGAATCTCCCTCGACTATAAACACTTCACATTCTTCTGCTTTCTTACTCTCGCAGTTTGCAAGCTTTCCGTTAGAATCTATGGAAAACTTTGACTTTGATAAAAGATTCGTCTTTGTTCTTTCTTCTGCCTTTCTTATCTTAGCTGACTTTTCAGCACATGCAATAACCGCCTTTAGCTGTTCTAGGTTTCTGTCAAAGTACAGCTGTACCTCATCGCTTGTGACCGCACTGACAACTGTTCCAGCATCTGGATTATCAAGCTTTGTTTTAGTCTGGCCCTCGAATCTTGGTGCAGGATGCTTGACAGCTACTATCGCAGTCATGCCATTTCTTACATCCAGTCCTGTAAAGTTGTTATCCTTATCCTTAAGAATACCAAGTTCTCTTGCATACTGGTTAATGATCATTGTAAACTTTGACTTAAAGCCAGTTATGTGTGTTCCGCCTTCCTGTGTATATATATTGTTACAGAAACCAAGAATATTTTCCTCAAACTCATTGACATACTGGAAAGCGCACTCCACTTCTATGCCATCCTCACTCTTTTTAAAATATATGATATCTGTGACAGTTTCCTTACCGTTATTCAGCTCTTTTACATATGCCCTGATACCATCTGGCTCAGAATATGTAATCTTTTCTTCACTGCCGCTTCTTTTATCCTCAAAATGTATTGTAAGTCCAGGATTAAGGTAAGTTGTTTCATGCATTCTGCTTTTTATGGCATCTGACTTGAATCTTGTCTTTTCAAATATCTCTCCATCAGGTAAAAAAGTCACCTTTGTTCCTGTGTCACTCTTCCTGCATGTTCCTATTTTTTCAAGCGGAGCTGCCACCTTGCCTCTTTCATAACGCTGCTTATATACACCGCCATCTACTCTTATCTCTACCTCAAGCCATACCGAAAGTGCATTAACTACTGAGGCACCTACACCGTGGAGTCCTCCTGATATCTTATATCCTCCATCTCCGAACTTACCACCTGCATGAAGTACTGTGAACACTACTTCAACTGCAGGTATTCCAGCCTTTGGATGAATCCCTATAGGAATTCCACGTCCGTTATCTATGATAGTAGCTGTACCATCATCATTAAGGGTTACTGTAATCTCGCTACAGTACCCTGCAAGATGTTCATCTACTGCATTATCTGCTATTTCATATATAAGATGGTTAAGTCCCTTAGTTCCTACGCTTCCTATATACATTCCCGGTCTTTTTCTTACAGCTTCAAGACCTTCAAGAATAGATATACTATTTGCATCATATTTTTCTGCCATCTATATTTTATAACCATACCTTTCTGTTTAGTTGATTGTTATTGTGTTGAATATATCTTCAAACTTAACATTATATATAACCGCTGAAGATACGCTAAGCTTTTTCCATTCGCTATCATTCCATTCAACATATTTACCTGCCTCATATTCTTCAAACTTTTCGTTGAAGGCAGCAAGCTTTTTGTCTGCTAAGATAGCTGACTTGTTGACCTCTGTTTTTGCTTTATCGTTATCTGATGTACATCTTATAATGTAATACTTTCCTTCTGCCTCTACTATGCTGCTCATCTCACCTGTTGATAAGGCATAGGCTGCTTCTTCAAACTTACTATCCATCTCACCTCTTCGAAGCTCGTACTCATACTCACCATCCGAATTATACTTCTTTGCTATAGCAAAGAATGAGTTGCCCTCCTTAAGCTCAGCATATGCTTTTTCTATCTCATCTTTAGAATCTGTTACTATATACTGTATATTAATAACTCTTGAATCATCTGCACTGATTTCTATATCCATAAGTGAAGTCTGATCGTTATACAGCTTCTGTGCTATAGCAAACTCTGTAAACATCTGGTTAAGCTTATCCTCTGTTATATTATATCTGCTTCTTTGTTCTTCTGTTAATGCAGCATAATACTTCTCGGCTGCCTTCTTAACGCCATCCTTTTCTTCTCTTCCAAGAACTATCCCCTTTTCCTTAGCCATGGCATTCATACATCTTACTCTGATAAGCTTTACCCTGATCTGGTCTTTTACATATTCTTCAAATGTTTTTCCATCTATCTGCTGTGACCATATTGAACTTGTAAACATTTCTTCATACTGTGACCTTGCATCTGACATAAGCACTGCTGCATCCATAGTGTATGTCTTTTGTCCATCCACCTTTGCAAGAACATCCTTGCCCATGCCTGTTGAAATATATATTCCGTTGCCGTTAAAGAATTTTATAAACACAAACACTGCTGCTATAGCAATTGCTATTATAAGAAATGTAACTATTCTTTTTTTCGTTCTTTTCATATTAATCTCCATTCTTGCGTGTGAAAAATCTTATTTTTCACACTAATCTCCATTTCTGCACATTTTTAATATCAGACATTATCTATGTCACTTATGATATGGCTCATTCTTCATTATCCTGAAGCTTCTGTATATCTGTTCTAAAAGTATAACTCTCATAAGCTGGTGTGGAAATGTCATTTTGGAAAAACTAAGCTTATAATCAGCTCTGTCTAACACTCTCTTATCAAGCCCAAGTGAACCACCTATAACAAAAACAATATCACTCTTACCTGATAACATAAGATTATCAATCTTTTCTGATAGTTCGACTGAATCTAACATTTTACCATCTATTGCAAGTGCAATAACATAGCTGTCATCTTTTATAAAGGAAAGCAGCCTGTCTCCTTCTTTTTCTTTAATCATCCTGTTAACAGTATCACTTGCACTATCCGGAGTCTTTTCGTCTGCTGCCTCTTTTATCTCAAGCTTACAATACTTGGATAATCTCTTTGAATACTCTTCTATCGCCTGGCTGTAGAACTTTTCTTTTATCTTTCCTACACAACATATAGTTATTTTCATAGTAATCCTCATTCCCGGTAAGTACTGTTATGCCTCAACGAAAAAGTAGCCATGTCCATCATCGAGCTTGAAGACTTCAAGCTGCTCCTCTATCTCTTCATCTGACATGCCTGATATATCCATGCCTTCATCATCCATAACCTGCTTTAACTCTTTAATGTTTTTACAATACTGTGCAAAGCAGTCCTCAAGGAATTCTTCTGCCTCTTCTACATCAAAAACTACCGGCTCGTCAAAAAGTCTCTTCTGATCTCTTAAAAATACTGCTGCACATTCTTTTATATGCTTATCCATTATTCATTCCTCCGTTAATCCTATATTATAATTCGCCATTCACTATTTAAACAACTATTTAAACAATACTTTAAATTAAACAACACTTTAAACAATACTTTAAGCAGTTATTTAAATAATACTCTTAAAATTCTCACGCAAAGACCCTTCTACCCAGTCTGTCACGTATTTTCCATGCTTCTTTATATCATCTGCTGCTGTCTCCATAACATATGAATATGTAACTGAATTAAGCATATCTATGTCGTTATAATTATCACCAAATGCCATACATTCATCCCTTGACAACCCAAAATACTCCTGAAGCTGCCTCATGGCTTTTCCTTTGCTGACACTGCTCTCCATAAAGTCAAGATAAAGCTCTCCTGATACCGCTATTGATGCCTGACCCTTCCACCTACTAAAGAAATGTTCCTTCGAGTTGTTTATTCCACTAAGGTCACATACTGCAATCTTTAATATATCTTCATCTATATCTGAGAATTTATCAATAATAGTTGTTTTATAGTTAACTACTTTCGTCATCCTATAAAGATATTCTTCTGTCTTAGGCTTAATGTATGCTGTGTGCTGTCCAGATATAAGCACCTCACAATGTGGCTGTTCATACACATCTTCTACTATCTGAAGCGCAAGATTTCTTTCCATGGCTGTCTTTGCTATAACCTCACCACGATACTCACTGAGTGCGCCATTCTCTGATATATATACAAGTCTGTCACTGACAGGCTCAAAAAGTCTTTTAAGGCTCACTATCTGCCGTCCACTCGCAGGTGCGAAAAGAAGGCCTGCATCTAAAAGCTTACCTATAACCTCTATCGTAGACTTATCAACCTTCTGTGCCCCATGTCTTAATATAGTTCCATCAAGATCACTTGCAATCAACTTAACCATAACTTCAACTCCTGATATACACTTGATATTGGTAAACCGACAACATTGTTATAATCGCCATCTATACCTTTGATAAATGCAGCAAAGCTTCCCTGTATGCCATATGCTCCCGCCTTGTCCATAGGCTCACCTGTACTTATATAATCATGGATTTCCTTATCTGTAAGCTCATAACAGTATACATCAGTCCTGTTAGAAAAGCTTTTGCTGTTGCCATCACCATAAAGTAATGTAACACCTGTATATACCTGATGACAATCTCCTGATAATTCCTTTAATATACGATATGCATCCGCTTCATCCACCGGCTTTGTCAGTATATGCTCCTTATGGCTTACGATTGTATCTGCTCCTATGATTACATAGCTGCCTGCCATAATATCGTTATACCATTCTCCACTAAGTTTGATATCGTTATCTTTATCTGTTAAGACATTCTGAATCATATCGTGTACTGCCTCTGCCTTAACGGATGACAGATATTCAACATATCTGGCTGGTTCCTTTATACTGGTATGCTCATCTGCTTCACTTGTTATGACTGTGAACTCAAGTCCAATCTGGCTAAGAAGCTCTCTTCTTCTTGGTGAACCAGAAGCTAGTATTATTCTTTTCATGCTTATTAGTTCCTTTTATTCAATCTGTTATTCTAAATAGTTCTTATTGTTTATTATTCTGACATCCCTGGCATTACTGCGAACAAGTTTTCGCTTTATTGTAACACATAAATAAGCAGTATGCAAAAGCTAATTTACGTCTTTTACATACTGCCTGTATTATAGTATATCTTTTTTTCTTAGTTACTCATGCTTCTGTTCATAGCTGATTCTACAGCATCTATAGAAGCCCTGATGATATCATGGTCGATACCTATACCAAAGTATTCCTTACCATCTTCACCCTTGATGCCTACATAAGCTATAGCACTAGAATCTGAACCCTTCTTTAACGAATGTTCTTCATAGCACATTACGTCACATGGCTTTCCAAAATGCTTTGCAAGTGCGTTACTTACCGCATCAAGACGTCCATTACCGCCAGCATTGATAACAACATCCTTTCCGTCCTCTTCAATAGTGACTTCTGTCTGGATACCATCTATCTGCTTGAAGTGTACTTCTTTAATCTTAAATACTGGTGTGTACTTTTTATATCTCTTTTCAAATATCTCAAGTACTTCGTCTGGTGTAAGTTCCTTATGATGGACATCTGACACATCCTTGACCGCATATCCAAGGTCTTCTCTCATAGCCTTAGGAATGAGCATGCCGTAGTTGTGTTCAAGAACGTATGCAACACCACCCTTACCAGACTGGCTGTTTATTCTGATAACATCTGAATCATATGTACGTCCAACATCCTCTGGATTGATTGGAAGATAAGGAACTGTCCACTTAGAAGGATCCTTTTCGATTCTGTAGTGCATGCCCTTTGATATAGCATCCTGATGCGAACCAGAAAATGCTGCAAATACAAGCTTGCCGCAGTATGGATGTCTCTCATCTATCTTCATCTGTGTAAGACGTTCAAACATCTCTGTAAGCTCTGGCATGTTAGAAAAATCAAGCTCAGGATCAACTCCCTGTGCATACATATTCATGGCAAGATTAACAATATCAACATTTCCAGTTCTTTCACCATTACCGAATAATGTTCCTTCTATTCTGTCTGCTCCTGCAAGTAATCCAAGCTCTGCATCAGCCACTCCTGTTCCTCTGTCGTTATGAGGATGAAGTGATACAACAACGTTCTCACGGCTATGAAGCATCTTGCTCATGTATTCAACCTGGCTTGCAAATACATGTGGAAGTGACATTTCAACTGTTGCAGGAAGATTGATAATACACTTCTTATCAGGAGTTGGCTGCCATATGTCTATAACAGCATTGCACACCTCAAGTGCATATTCCGGCTCTGTTCCTGTAAAGCTTTCAGGACTGTATTCAAAAAGGAAGTTACCACCATCTGCTTCTGCAAGCTCCTTAAGAAGCTTTGCACCTTCTATAGCTATCTGCTTAACTTCTTCCTTAGACTTTCTAAACACCTGTTCTCTTTGTGCTAAGGATGTTGAGTTATATACGTGTACAATCGCTCTTGGTGCACCTTTGACTGCCTCAAATGTTTTCTTGATGATATGTGGTCTTGCCTGTGTAAGAACCTGGATAGTAACATCATCAGGAATCATATTCTTTTCAATCAGTGTACGGCAAAGCTCATATTCAGTCTCTGATGCAGCAGGGAAACCTATCTCAATTTCCTTAAATCCAACTGCTATAAGCTTGTTAAAAAATTCAAGCTTTTCATCAAGACTCATAGGTTCAACTAATGCCTGGTTACCATCTCTTAAGTCAACTGAACACCATGCTGGTGCCTTATCAATATACTCCTTTTTCACCCAGTCGTTACACTCAACTGGTGGCATAAAATAACCTCTCTTATACTGTCTGTAATCGAACATTCTTTATTCCTCCTGATTTTAATATAAGTGTTAAAGATAAATCCTTTCATGATATAAGTAAATACCTGTAAATCTATACATTGTATGATTATATACCGCATATTAGTTATCAGTTTATGTTAACATAAGAATCGTCCCTAAACTAAAAAAACTTTCGTCTCAGAGAACATACAGTCCAAAGAGACGAAAGATATAATTAATCTCACGCGATACCACTCTTATTCGCAGCTTGCACTGCGCTCTCACCGAATACGTGCATATCTTTTAAACTATGCATTATATTCTGTCCGCTTTAACGGTCGGCCTCCGTCTACGCCTACTCTATATCTGTACGATAAATATTTCGGGTAGCAGCTCCAAGGCGAGTTCAATAAGTTCCTTCCACTGTCTTGCACCATACGACAGCTCTCTGAGGCCGGTTCTTATCTAATATTCCTCTTCATAGCATTTACTTACTATCAATTAGCTAAATAATACCTCATATACCATATATTGTCAACCACAAAATAGTAAACTTTATTGCATAACTTTATTCGTAAGTTTATTGCCACACTATTATAGCTTTTTCAAAAATTCTATATCTTCTTTTGATACCTCGCTGTCTGAATAACGTGCTTTTTCATAGTTCTTAGTTATTATGCTGCTTTTTTCCTCATCATCAGTTATAAGCTTTCTTGTTATCTCATCCGGCATCATTTCCTTATCCGGCTTAACACCAGACAGCTTGTTTTTTGTCATATACTTCTTTGATCTGGCATATTTTTTATAAAGTTTTCTATATTGGATATTATTCTTATCCGCAGGCTCTCTTTCTTTTTCCGGCTTTATACCATACTGTTCTTTTTCTGAAGCCTTATTAAGATATTCCACCTCATCAACATCATCATCAAGTGATCTGCCGAAATTCTTAGCATATTTTACTATAGCATATATAATCCATATAAATATACCTATGATGGCTGTGATAGCTGCTACCTCCATAAGTGCATTAGCTATAGCATTATTCTGTGGCACAAAAAGGTCTTCGTTTGTACCAAACTCTGCCTGTGTAGTCGTTGTTTCTTCCTCATAGACGGTCGATGAGTCCGGTCCTCTTCCTAAAAGCTTTAAAAGAACCCACAATATAGCCTTAAGAACCGCCATGAGTCCTGCTGATATTGTCTGGAATATATTTCCATACTTTCCGCTGTAGAATATAAGCATTCCAATAACCATAAACGATGCAAACACTATCATCATGATAACATTTATACGCAATATTCTTCTTGCCGGAAATTCTGACTTTCCCTCATTTATAGAGAATATCTTATATAGTTCATTAAGCTGGTTATAAAAAAACTGACATATTACAAATGCTATAAACAAAAACAGCTGTATTCCCATAAGCTTATTATTATGCTTATAGCTTCCTGCTATGTAAAATGCAACCATGAATATACCATACGCAATATGCAGCTTTTCCTCTGCTCCTACCGCAAGCTTCATATCATCACTGCTTCTGCCTGAGACATCATAGCTTATCTCTTCTGCCCTTTCATACTGCTTTTTCTGTATATAAAGGCTTTTCAGCCTTATGGAATGTACTGCTATAGCTGCTGCTACAAACACATAACCGGCGAATTCTATATCCGTTTTAGAAAGCTTAGCCGCTATAAAAACAAATACAATATTAATAAATATAAACAGTGGATAACTTGATACATATTTTCTTGAAAAATATGTTACCAATACAGGAATCAAAACTATAAGGCAGTAATATGATGTATCAGGATTATTGCCAGCCAATCCTGTATACACACCCACAGCCATAGACATATATACAATACAGAGTATTAATATTTCAAGCAGAATCCTGCTGTTTCTAATGTGTTTTATCTGCATTATTCCTTCCTCATTTCAATACATTCTCATAATACATACTTCCTGTTCCGCTTATAACCTGTGGAACAATCCATATTTTATTAAACTGGCTATCCATCAGCACACGTGCTGCTTTTTTTATTCTGTCATTTTTATTGGCAGATATAAGAACATATACCATATCATTCTGCATGCCCATACCATCAGTAAGCACTGTATTATTCTCATATAATGCAGTTATCATATCAGAAAACTCATCCATATCCTGCGATATGTCTATTCTTGCAAGCTCCATATTTATCTTGTTAAAATGTGACAGACCTGAACCTGGCTTTATCGTTATATTCTGCTTTGTATCTATATCCCGTCCGTTAGAAACCATAGACACATTAACACCTCTGGCTGCTAAAAGCTGTGAAAGTCCAGCTGCTATACTTATAGCCTGTTCTACTATATCCTCCTGCATATATGCGCCTTCACTTTCAAGATTCAGAAGCAGACATACATTTCTGCTGACTGTCTCATTATAATGATTCACCATAAGGCTGCCAGTTCTTGCGTATGCATTCCAGTTGATATCCCTTATACTGTCGTAAGACTGATAATCCCTGATTCCTGCAAACACAAACCTGTCCTCACTAAGATACTTTCTTCTTTCAAGTTCTCCCATAATCATGTTGTTTACATCCGACATCTGCCCTGTAGCTGCCGGCTTTGGAAACACTGTAATGTTGCTGTATAGTCTGCTTTTATGTATCAATATTTCATTCATAAACGCACCTGGAAATACCATCTCTACAGCTTCAAGCCTATATACGCCTCTTCTGCTGCACTCAACCTCTATACGCCTTGTAACCTTCTGGTTAGAAAGCAGCGAAAACACATCGTTACGATACGTCTTATCAGACACCATGGAATTCGTATCCTTCTGTCCGAATATAAAGCTTCTGTCTATATCAAACTTTACATTCATGCAGAATACAGGAAGCTTTTTTGCATTTACAACTGTTTCTATTATCTCTACTTTATCGTCTTTCGTTGCTGTTGTATGTGAAAAGGAGACATCCGTACTAAGATTCCTATCCCAGTTTTTCCTGTATACAACTGATATAACCTTGTAAACAATAACAACACCTATAAGCATCAAAACAATATTCATCTACTTAGTCCACTCCTCAGTTGGTACTTCAACCTGTGCAAATGCTGCATTAACAGCCTGTTCCCTGCTTCCCTTTGATACAAGTCCTGTACTAAATACAAGTCTGTGTGCCCATACACATACTGAAAGTTCCTTAATATCAGATGGCACAACATAATCTCTCCCGTTCACATATGCATATGCACGTGCAGCATTAACCATGGCTATTGAACCTCTAGGACTTATGCCTATGGCAACCTCTGACATCTTACGTGTCGCCTGTGCAAGTTCTGCTATATAGTTAATAAGTGATGGATGAATATAGACCTCCTTAGCTTTCTTCTTCATATCTGCTATATCCTGTCTTGTGCATACACTTTCAAGGTCTGTAACAGGGTTATTGTTTAAGAATCTGTTAAGTATCTTAACCTCTGCAGCCTTATCTGGATATCCCATCTCAAGCTTCATAAGAAAACGGTCAAGCTGGGCTTCTGGCAGCGGATATGTACCTGCTGTTTCTACCGGATTCTCTGTAGCAAGCACTATAAATGGTTCTTCAAGCTTAAGTGTATCTCCATCTATAGTAACCTGTTGCTCTTCCATACACTCAAGAAGTGCTGACTGTGTTCTTGGTGTCGCCCTGTTTATCTCATCTGCAAGTATAATATTGGCAAATACAGGACCTTTACTTAACACAAACTCCCCACTCTTCTGATTATATATATGAAGTCCTGTTATATCTGACGGAAGTAGGTCTGGTGTAAACTGTATTCTTTTAAACTCACAATCAATACTCTTAGCCACCGTCTTTGCAAGCATGGTTTTTCCTGTTCCCGGAACATCTTCTAAAAGAATATGTCCTCCGGCAAGTATGCTTGTAAGCACCTTTACAACTACATCATCTTTTCCAACTATAACTTTACCAACATTGTCTAATATACTGTTTATATTCATAAATTCCTCTTTTCTATAACATGATGATACCATGGTCAAAAGGTCTAAACCCACATGAGCTTGCTCATATTGGGGAGAATTGTGGGAGTGCGTAGCACGTAACAATTCGTAGGTATCAAAGTCGGGGGCTTTTGACCCCGACATCATGTTATTAACATATCGTTAAGTATAACAAAAAAGCTGCAGAAGTATCAATAACAACTGTAGCTTTTTCACAAAACTTTTTCAATATTGCTTTTACATTATATGCTATTCCTGTGGTTCTTCTCCTGGAAGCTCCTGGTTGACATCTATGCCCCTTGGTGCAACAGGCGTAGAAAATACTATCTGTGTACTTGTTCTTCCAAACTTCTGAAGCTGTCCTATGAATGTATCAAGCTCCATTGTACTTGGAAATACAACCTTTAACAGCATTGAATAATTACCTGTTACGCAGTTACATTCTACTACATTAGGGCATGACTTGATAAATGGATAAAACTCCTGCTTCTGTACTGGCGCTACCTCCAGATTAATAAATGCTGTTATGTGATATCCAAGCTTTAACTGGTTAATCCTAACCTCGTAACCTTCTATGATTTCTTCTTTTTCAAGCCTTTCTATTCTTGCTGATACAGCCGGTGAAGATAAAAAGACATTCTCAGCAAGTGCCTTAAGTGGCATTCTGGCGTTATTCTGTAATAATGTTATCAGCTTCTTATCGATTTTGTCCATAATTGTTCTCCATTTCCATATTTACTATTCTATAGGTTGGTAATCTTTATTAATCGAAAAGTAAAAAGGGAACAACTCTGACTATATACGTTAGAATTGTCCCCTTTGACTTCAAATATTAACTTATTTGTAATATACACCTTCTTTTCTAAGTTGGCAACCCGGAATATTGTATTTTTTTACGTACTTATATTATTTTATTAAGTTTTTTTATTTATTTGTTAAATATAAATTGCTATGATATACAATATATGTTAAAGTCTTATAGGAAAACTTTGTGTCACAGCGCACATGACACATCATTGTGATAAAACACCAACTAAAGATAACTTACTTAAGTTAACACAATATTCGTTAATATAAAGTGCGCAGAAATGAGGATTAATATGTCAGCTAATACAGATTACAATAACAATTCAGAATATTCATCTGTAACTCTTTCACTTGATGATGGTACTGAAGTAGAATGTGCAGTCATAAGAACATTCCCTGCTGGTGATAAGAACTATATAGCACTTCTTCCAATAGCAGATATTGATGAGGATGAAAGCGAGGTATATCTTTACAGATATTCTATCAATTCAGATAATGAACCCGTTCTTGAAAACATTGAATCAGATGAGGAATATGAGATTGTTTCCGATGCATTTGATGAGGAGCTTGATGCCATGGAGTATGAAGAGCTCTATGCACAGGAGGATTCTTAAACAGACGCTTCACTGATGAATCTTGACATAGCTGTATCTTGTCCATACCTTTTTTTCGGGTATACAAGATACAGCTTTTCTTTTGCCCTTGTCATGGCAACATACATAAGTCGCCTTTCCTCTTCTATCTGGCTGTCAAGTAACGCTTTATTATATGGAATTATTCCTTCACATACATCAGTTATAAATACTGCCTTGAATTCAAGTCCCTTGCAGCCATGCATTGTATATATATTGATAGCATCTTGTTTTGCAGCATCACTTTTATTTGTTTTTTTACTGTCATGATTGTTATATTTATTATATGACTGATGTTTTTGCTCTTCACTCTGTTCATGTATATATAAAAGCCATTGCTTTATATCTGTATATTTTCTTAAAGACTGCTTCAGTTCTTCAAGTTTTCCATATACTTCTTCCCTGTTAAGTCTTTTTGCTGTTATTTCTTCTTCTATATAATCTTCATAGCCTATGCCCTTAAGTATGTAATTAACTGCTGCATATGGTGTCAGCTTTGCAAGCATTTTTATATCAAACTGCATATCATTTATTCTTTCAAGCATATTCTGATTATCTTCATAACTGCATCTTAAGGCTTCAAAACTAAACGGCTGGGTTATCATGGCTCTCTTTACATATCTGACCGGTTTATTGATTATTCTTACAACATTTTCCCTGTCATATTTTCCTGCTGCAAGCTTAAAATACGCTGCTATGTCCTTAACAAGCCAGTAATCATATATGTTTTTTTGTATCATCTGTGTCCTGCAGGCGATACCCTCACACTCAAGCTTTGTATAATATATGCTGCTTATTATATTGGTTCTTGATATAACAGCTATATCTGACAGCTTCATTCCGGCAGCCGTCAGTTCTTTTATCCTTGAAATCACATAACATGCTTCCGCTTCTATGTCATCAGCCATGTATACATTCACCCTTCCAGCACACATGCCGCACGATCTGATATCCTTTGCAAACCTTACCTTATTATACGCTATAAGTGTTCCCGCCGCTGATACTATCTCTGATGAACATCTGTAATTCACATTAAGATTTATCTGTGCAGCTTCATCATAATCTTTTTTTAAACCAAGCATTATATCAGGCTTTGAACCTCTAAAGCCATATATACTCTGGTCATCGTCACCTACCACAAAAAGGTTGGCATGCTTTCCTGCTATAAGCTTTATAGTATCATATTGTGCCTTATTTATATCCTGGAATTCATCTATGAGTATATATCGGAACTTATTCTGCCATGCCATTCTATAGTCAATGCGGCTCTTTAACAGTTCATAGCACATCAGTATCATATCATCATAGTCTATCAGCCTTCTTTTTATGAGCATCTGCTCATACTCCTTATATATAAGCCTGAATGTTTCTATAGGACAGCTTACTGCCTCATAAAGTTCTGCATTTATTCTTTCACTTTTCACACGGCTTATCTCTGATATAATAGATGATACCATCTCTGACTCATCCTGATATTCCAGCTCAAAGCTGATAGCGGCATCTCTTATAAAACTATATTGTGTATCTGCTGTTATTATTGAACCTGCTGAATAATTATATGCCTGACGCAGCATATTAAAAAACACTGCGTGGAATGTACCAAATGTAACTGATACATAAGAATCCCCAACAAGGGATAGAAAACGCTGCTTCATAGATATTGCAGCTGCCTTTGTAAACGTAATAACTAATATAGAAGACGGCTCTATATTATGTATTCTTATAAGTCTTTCGATTCTGTTAATTATAACAGTAGTTTTACCAGAACCAGGACCTGCCAGTACAAGTGCAGGTCCATCCTTATAATATATTGCCGCCTTCTGTTCCTCACTAAAAACCATAAGACGCCTTTCAGTAGTTTAGTAACTCATAATATCATCATCTGAGTCATCCGTATTCTCTATAGCCAGTATATCTATGAAATAGCTTACATTACTGTTAACCACTACTTCAACCCTGTCACCAGCCTTATGGCCAAGTATAGCCTTTCCTAGCGGTGACTCTATACTTATAAGTCCTTCCAGGGAATCACCCCTTACAGTTGTTACAAGTTTTATCTTCTCAGTAGTTCCATCATCTTCATACTTTACTGTTATAGTGTTATTAACACCAGCCTCATCATCTGCCGAATCTTCTGATATAATCGTGGCTGTCTTTATCATCCTCTGAAGATATCTTATACGGCTTTCGTTCTGATTCTTGAACTTCTTTGCTGCATAATACTCGAAATTCTCACTCAGATCTCCCTGTGCTCTTGCCTCCTTGACATCTTCGAGTGCTTTTTTTCTTACTTCATGCACACGATATTCTATCTCATCTTCCATCTTCTTTATGTCGCCTGGTGTTAATTCGTTATTCATGACAACTCTCACTCCTATCAATAAGCCACTCTGTATTACCAGAATATTTCTTTATATGAATATTCACCCCTGTAATTAGATGCATTATAATCAGGATACTTATATGGCTTATATACATCCTCTCTTTGCTCATCATCCTGAGTGTATATATACATATAATTATAATCCCATGTAACTATTTCATCTCTTGCATCTCCAAGAATATTAACTGCTTCCGCACATAATGTTGGGTGTCCATCATCTGGGAACTTCACTACAGTAACTCCATCACCATCTATCATGCCGCCACGTTTTACATCTGCATTAATCAGAATGAAGTCCTGTCCGTCTCCTGTCCAGTTAACTGGTGTAAGAAGATTGCCATTAAGCTCATTCTCCATCTCCCACAGCTCATTACCTTCGCTGTCATAAAAGTATATAATACCCTGATGACCCCAGAAGTTAACAACCGCCATTTCATAGCCCGGCTTATCTGGACAGTAATTAGCAAGGCTTACTCTCTGTGCATGTCCTATGCCATCCTTTTTTAATATGTTTCCATCAAAATCGCAGAGAATAAATCCCTGTGTTCCTGCAACGCATGCAAAAAACTTCTTACCCTTATTAGGTCCTGACTCGAATCTGCCAGGTACTATCTCATCTATATGATCATCCTTAAAAGGCATTGTCCATAATCTTTTACCATGGCAGTCAAGCATATTGAAACCTACAAGAAGCTCATCATGACCATCTCCATTGATATCTATGGCAAAAGGAAAATGTCCTGTATTCTTATCACTCTGGAAATGCCACATAACCTCAAGATTATCATTAAGTGCATATACTCTGCAGTATCTGTCTTTAATAAGAATATCTCTTGGCTTATCAAGTCCACGGAAATTGCATATTCTCATTCCATCTGGATTGATTCTGTCAAATGCATATTCTCCATCTGGTACTCCTATAATAGTGCCGTCCTCTGCTGCTGTAGAATAAGGTGTCTTTGCTCTTTTCTTGACTTCGCCTGTACGTCCATCAAGAATAAGCACCTCAAAATTCTTTGCTGTTATAACCTCATCATAACCATCGCCATCTATATCGTATATCTGCATAGGCATATCTGCTGAAATGCTACCAATCTCAGTGTTATCTGTAGGCTCACCATGCTGCCACAATATATTGCCATCCAGATCCATAGCTGTAAGACAGCTTATTGTACCGTAAGCATCTCTGTTAACTCTCTTCTGGCATTGTGCCATAACCATCTGATATTCTTTTGTTCCAAGCAGATGTCCGAATCTTAACTGTCTTCCAGTACCACAGCCCTTAAGATCTATTTTTTTGGCAAGCTTCATCTTAGGGTACTTTTTCTGTGCTGCCTCACACTTTAATTCGTATTCTGTTCTGTCTTTTTCTATTCTTTGGGCTGTTGCTTCATCAACTGTTACCTTTACATAACCGAATGCAGCCGGTATTGTTGCTGTCACAGCTACTTTGCCACCATGAAGTGCATAATCTGTCTGCACATCTATATATGTACTACCATCTACGCTGCATATAACATGGCTTCCCTTAACAGATACCTTTATGTTATATGTGTCATCACAATTGTAGTCAAAGTCAACACTTTTGATTTCTTCTACATTTTCTTTATGTCTGTATACAAGCTTCAGCTTCTTATCTTCAAATATACATGCAAGAATGTTCAGGGAATTCTGTGCGCAAAAACCAATACCTGCACTTCCCCATTTGGTATTGAACATTCTAAGTCCTGCTTCTATATCATAATCTCTCCAGAATCTGTCACCAGTTTCAAGTGTAGGGAATGTCCTGTGTGGTTCTGTATTGTGAAGCCTCATCTGTTCCATATAATGTCTGCCATTATACTCCATAATGCACCATGAGGCACCCTGTCCGTTATATCTATAGTTGCATACAGGGTCATACCATCGTCCATAAAATCCAGGATAATGGATAAAATGATATTCTCCCGTAGCCGAATGGTTTTTGTCATATGGGAACTCTCCTATAGGAAAATCCATGAAGTCCTCATCTATCAAGCTAATGTTTTTCATAAAGCAATCCTCCATTATATTTATCAATACTCAGATGTGTATTGTTTGTATATATTGATATTATACATCTACCGTCTGATTGCAACAACCCGTAAATATTGTTCTTTTGCTTATATATTACTGATTATTATTCTTTTTTGCATTCCTATGAAGTGCTATTGGCTTTCTTGATACATTCTCTGTTTCTCTTTCATCGAGAGTATGCATCTTTCCGTTACGGTCTCTCTTATGCTTAGGCTTCTCTCCTACATAAACTGCTGTCTGGTTTTCTTTATTAAGCTTTGCCATACAATCAGGGCAAAACCTTCCATATCTGATATCAGCGCCACACATCTGGCATTTTATGTATGAATCTGAACCATCTGGAATCTCTATTCTTCCCTGATATAAAAACTTCTGGATGGTTTTTACACTGACACCTGTTGCATCTGCAATAGTCACTGCATTCTGAGGTCCATGTGTTTCAAGATATTCTCTTATTTTTCCAAAATCTGTATATTCTTTATTTCCACACTTTGGACATTCATATGTCTCTCCAAAAGCATATACCATTGTAGTTCCACATTTAGGACAGATTTTTGTCATAGAATACTGATCATCTATTTCTGCTCTTACGAACTCCCGTTTTTGTTTTTTTTCTAAGCTATTGCTTCCTGTTTCCCTCATATTAGTTTCTCCAATTCCTTTTTCCCTTTTTATATACTGAATTCATTTTATTTACTGAATACTTTCTTAATTTGCTGAATTCATTTTCACTTAATACTTTTTTATTTTCCAGCTTTTATTGTCATGTTTTCTTTTTATTCACCTGTTTATTATTGTTATTAATATACTTAGGCGATTCTCTTAATGCATTTCTTATAGCCGCCCTGTTGGCATTAATCTGGGTATTCTTTGCTGTTGAAAGATAGTATCTTTGTTTTGCATTGATATAATGTACAATATCTGTGTTACATGATGTTAAAGCACATCCATATATTATCTTTTTTTCACCTGCCTTTACTTTTCTTACAACGACTCCCATAAGGCTTATGGTTTCATCTGTATCTTTAAATACAAGTCTAACTGGCGATTTATTAACCTCTATGTCTTCATTTCCCACGAATGAAAATCCATTCTCACTTATATCTTTTAAAATAACATTAACAGCTTTTTTATTAATACCTATCTGTGCTACTGCTCCTAATCCAAGAAACAGTCGGAATGCCTGTCTTCTGTTCATCTCATAGCCTTCCACGGATGAGGTTATCTTATACATCGGCTTTCCATTCTCAGTGACAGTCGATATGCCTACACCTCTCCATAGCACAGGATTCTTATCTTCCCTTATATATACAAGACTGACTGACAGAGTAACTGAAGCCTCAAAAGAGACTCTTTTTCCATCTATAATTATAGGTCTGGCATACAGATAATTCATGCCTGTATCTATACATTGCGACTTAAACTCCAGCTTTCTTGCAGCAGCACTGACCTCTATCGTAAGCTCAGCATCTTTTGGAACTTCTTTTATAAGCATTATATTCTCCGTCTTAATAATTATCTTCCCTGATAATTACAAAATATTTTCTTAATAATAACACTAAATCATTCAAAATAAAAGCCCCTAAAAAAGTTTAGTTTACATTATCCAACTCACTTACTGATTTTGATCAGCTGGTGTATATAAGGCAAATATAAGCTTTAGACAATAGACAGCATAAAAAAAGGCAGGCCAAACCCAAAAGCGGGCCAGCCTGCCTCTAATACAATACATTAAAGCATTATTCTTCATCTTCTACTGGTTCATCCCAGTTGTGATAAACATTCTGAACATCATCCTCTTCGTCAAGAAGTGCAAGTATTCTTCTCATTTTCTTAATATCATCTTCTGATGTAAGTTCAACCATAGTCTGAGGTATCATAGTAACCTCTGCTGATGCGAATGTTACACCTTCGTTTGAAAGTGCATCACTTACAGTTCCAAAATCATCCGGAGCTGTTGTTATCTCATAGCAGTCATCTTCTTCATTAAAATCATCTGCGCCGGCATCAAGAGCAAGCATCATAAGGTCGTCTGCATTCTTGTCACATTCTTCCTTATCTACGATTATCTGTCCCTTGTTATCAAACATAAATGATACACAGCCAGGTGTACCTACATTACCGCCACCCTTTGTAAATGCATTTCTTATGTTAGATGCTGCACGGTTTCTATTATCTGTTAAAGCCTCAACTATGATAGCTGTTCCGTTAGGACCATATCCTTCATATGTAACTGATTCAAAATCAGACATATCTGTGCTTGCAGCTTTCTTAATAGCTCTGTCAATTGTATCATTAGGCATATTAGCTGCCTTACACTTAGTAACAACCTGTCTTAGCTTACTATTATTATTAACATCAGGTCCACCTTCTTTAACGGCAACCATAATCTCCTTACCAAGTCTTGTAAATATTTTACCCTTAGCAGCATCATTAGCAGCTTTCTTATGGGCTATGTTAGCAAATTTTGAATGTCCTGACATTTTATTTCTCCTTTTTTAACTCAATTATCTAAAATACGCCGACAGATATTTTATCACTCTTTGCCTGACTTTTCAAGCAATAACACAAAATCTTCTATTGGCATAGGTCTGTAATAATAAAACCCCTGGGCATAGATACATCCATTATTAACAAGAAAATCAGCCTGTTCCTTTGTTTCAACCCCTTCTGCTATCATGTCTATTCCAAGAGCTCTGATCATCTGTATAACATTCTTTAACAGAATTCTTCCCTTATCCGTAGCTATATCATCCACAAATGTTTTATCAATCTTAACTTCATCAACATGTTCATCCTTAAGCATTCCAAGTGATGAATAACCAGAACCAAAATCATCCATAGAAAACCTGTATCCACAATCCTGAAGTGATTTAATCTTTCTATAAAGACTACTCTCTTCACTTGTAAATGCGCTTTCTGTAATCTCTAAAGGTATAAGCTTTGGATTGATATCATATTTGCTTGTAATTTTTTTAATCCTGTCTATAAAATCTTCCTGATAGACATGCATTCTCGATACATTAATAGATATAGGAACCGGGGTTTTGCCTTCCTTTTCAAGCTGTTTTATATAATAGCACACCTTGTCCCACATATAGTCGTCAACGTCAAGCACATATCCATTCTTTTCTATAACTGGTATAAACTCATCCGGATATACCATACTTCCGTCCTCACGCTGCCATCTAACAAGTGCTTCACCGCCAACTATACGTCCTGTACGCATATCAACCTTTGGCTGTATATATGTCTTTATGCAGTCATTCTTAAGTGCTGGCAGTATATCATTCTCTATCTTTTTCTCAAAGAGCATTTTCTCACGCATATCAGTATCATAGAACTCATATACCCTGAATACCTTGCCCTTAATCCTATTTAATGCAAGATCTGCATAGTCACACATAAGGCTTATATCAAGATTTCCAGCATTGGTACATATGCCAAATGCCGGGATAATCTTACATGATATCTCATAGCTGTCTATCTCTTTCTTAATATACTTTGATATATCTATAAGCTGCTGTTCGTCCTCAAACTTCGTACACAGGGTAAATATATCTGCCCTCAGATGTCCTGCAACAGCATATTCTCCTATATATCTTTGAAACAGTTCTGATATATACTTTAACAGTTTATCGCCCTCCTGTCTCCCGCAGAATTCATTCACCGTTTTAAAATGATATATATCCATTCTTATGACTGCAAATCTTTTATCCGGATTTTTTTTCATTAATTCATTGGACTGATAGAAAAATGCTTTTATTCCATATAATCCTGTCAATGGCGACTCATTGCTGTTAATATTATTATCAGCCATTTTCTTTAACGAATATAAATATAATTCATCTCTTTCAACTTTTGAAGCGGTTATTTTCTTTTGTTGATTGTCTCTTGTATGTTCCATAAATAGCCTCTCTGATAAATGCAATACATTAATATGTACAATTTCTTTTGCTTCACACGTTTAATTTTCGTCAATTATACCACATATCTGCATAAAAAGCAAAAAATATCGTTATACCTGGCATATCATAGCCAGATATAACGATATTTCGCACTACAACATTAATAAATATGATGTTATGGATTAAAGATTTGCCTTAATCTTTTCAATCATTTCTGCATATTCTTCATCTGTTAAATACTTTTTGTCAGGATTCATAAGGAATACCCCGCCCCATTCATATTCATCCTTGTATTTAGGACAAAGATGAAAATGAAGATGATGTCCTGTATCTCCATATGCACCATAATTAACCTTATCTGGATTGAAAGCTTTCATGATAGCTCTTGCAACTCTTGCAACATCTTCAAAGTAAGCTGCTCTTTCTTCTGCTGTAAGCTCATTCATATCACCTACATGCTTTTTGTGAGCTACGATACATCTTCCTGGATGGCTCTGCTCCTTGAAAAGATATACCTTAGATGTTTCTAATTCACAGATTTTAATACCGAACTTTGCAACAAGTTCACCTTCCATACAATATGCACAATTCTGATCTACCATGTCTATATCCTCCTTATAATGTAATATATTTATTCAGCATCCTTGATAGAGAAGCTTATTCTTCCCATCTTGTCCTTGCCCATACACTTACACTTAACAACATCACCAAGAGTAAGAACATCTTCTACCATATTGATTCTTTCCTTAGATATCTTAGAGATATGAACCATACCTTCCTTACCAGGTGCAAACTCAACAAAAGCTCCGAATTCCTTGATGCTTACAACCTTACCTTCATATATCTTTCCTTCTTCGAATTCATCTACGATAGTTCTTATATACTTCATAGCCTTATCCATACCAGCCTGGTCAACACCGCATATTGATACAAAGCCATCATCTGTTATATCAATCTTAACACCGCATTCTTCAATGATTGCATTGATAACCTTACCACGCTGTCCAACCACTTCACCAATCTTAGCTGGATCTATAGTTGTCTGGATAATCTTAGGTGCATATTCACCTACTGTCTTTCTAGGCTCAGCAATAGCTGGCTTCATACATGTATCCATGATAAAGAGTCTTGCTTCTCTTGTTCTTCTTATAGCTTCCTCTACGATAGGACGTGTAAGACCATGAATCTTAATATCCATCTGGATAGCTGTGATACCTTCTGTTGTACCTGTTACCTTAAAGTCCATATCACCAAAGAAGTCTTCAAGTCCCTGGATATCTGTAAGTACTACATAATCATCATCTGTATCGCCTGTTACAAGTCCACATGAGATACCTGCTACCATGCTCTTAAGTGGAACACCAGCTGCCATAAGTGACATGCATGATGCACATGTAGATGCCATAGATGTAGAACCATTAGATTCAAATGTTTCTGATACAGCACGGATTGCATAAGGAAAATCCTTTTCTGAAGGAAGTACTGGAATAAGTGCTCTTTCAGCTAATGCTCCATGACCGATCTCACGACGTCCTGGTCCTCTTGAAGGCTTTGTCTCACCTACTGAGTATGAAGGGAAGTTATAATGGTGAATATATCTCTTAGTTGTAACGTTATCATCAAGTCCGTCAACCTTCTGTGCCTCTGATAAAGGAGCAAGTGTTACAACATCACATATCTGTGTCTGTCCTCTTGTAAACATAGCAGAACCATGTACTCTAGGAATGATATCAACCTCTGCTGCAAGTGGTCTTATCTGGTTAATAGCACGTCCATCAGGTCTCTTATGATCCTTTAAGATCATCTTACGTACAGTCTTCTTCTGATACTGATAAACAGCCTCACCAAGAACTGCAAGGTATTCTTCATTGTCAGCAAAAGCTTCCTTCATCTTTTCTGTTACTTCATCAATGTTCTTTTCTCTTGTCTGCTTATCATCAGAGAATACTGCTATTTCCATTTCCTCTGGTGAAACTACCTGCTTCATGGCCTCGAACATTTCTGCTGGAATAGCACAGCTTTCATATGAATGCTTTTCCTTACCAACCTCTGCTACAATCTTTTCAATAAAGGCAATGATTGTCTGGTTGATATCGTGAGCCTTATAGATAGCCTCTATCATCTTGTCCTCTGGGATAATATTGGCACCTGCTTCAATCATAATAACCTTCTGCTTAGTAGATGCAACTGTAAGCTGAAGATCACCTTCCTGCCACTGTGTCTGTGATGGGTTAACAACAAACTCACCATCAATCATACCAATCTGTGTCATGGCACATGGACCATCAAAAGGAATATCTGATATACATGTTGCAATAGAAGCACCTATCATAGCTACAAGCTCTGGACGGCACTCTGGATCTACTGCCATAACCATGTTGTTGAGTGTAACATCGTTACGATAGTCCTTAGGAAATAAAGGTCTCATAGGTCTGTCTATTACTCTTGATGTAAGAATTGCGTTCTCAGAAGCCTTTCCTTCTCTTTTGTTGAAGCCGCCTGGTATCTTACCAACAGCGTACATCTTCTCTTCGTATTCAACACTAAGTGGGAAGAAATCGATTCCTTCTCTTGGTTCCTTAGATGCAGTAGCTGTTGAAAGTACTACTGTATCCCCATAGTGCATAAGTGCTGCTCCGTTAGCCTGTGCACATACTCTGCCAACATCAACTCTTAATGTTCTGCCAGCTAATTCCATTGTGTACTGTTTAAACATGCTTTCCTCGTTTCTGCCTTTTGGCTGTTTAGTTTAGTTTTTGAACAGAAGGTCCGAAACAACTCAAAAAAACACCACTTAAATATGTATCTGCATATCCTTATATCGTCATAAAAATGATATTCTTTTGAGTGGTCTCGGTTATCCCTTCTGTTATATGCCTGTTTCTGTTGCTTTTTATGGTTGTTTTATAGCTTCCCTTCTGTCTCTACATGGATATTTCCGTATATATAGACACAAAGCAGGGCGAAGTTGTACATATAATATAGGTACAACTCCGCCCTTATAATTACTTTCTGATTCCTAAACGCTCGATTAAGCTTCTGTAGCTCTCGATATCGTTCTTCTTTAAATAAGAAAGTAAAGCTCTTCTCTTACCAACCATCTTTAAAAGACCTCTTCTTGAGTGGTGATCCTTCTGGTTAACCTTTAAATGTTCTGTTAATTCAGCAATTCTTTCTGTTAAGATTGCAACCTGAACTTCTGGAGAACCTGTATCTCCTGCTTTTCTTCCATAGTTAGCGATAATTTCTGCTTTCTTTTCCTTAGATATCATTCTAATATTCCTCCTATTTTTTAATCACCTGTCACTAAGATCCGGGTCGGAGTGTCCCTAATCTGGGTGACGGCTCATACGCTATGTAATATAGCATATCTCCATCTTATAATCAAGTATTTTGTCAAAACATTTTCGCAAAATTTAGTAAAGACATCTATACAGACTAAAGCATAAACATTTCTTTTGCAAAGCTTGCATCACTTTCCATCTGTTTCTTTAAAGCTTCTATATTCTCAAACTTCATTTCCTGTCTTAAAAAATGAAGCAGTTTAACCTCTACCCTGTTTCCATACACATCTTTATCAAAATAAAAAACATTAGTTTCTACACTTATTTCATATCCATCACTGACCGTTGGTTTTGTACCAAGATTGGTCACTCCGTAATATTCGATGTTATCAATAAGTATTTTGGATGCATATACTCCATTTGGCGGGAGCAGCTTTATCTCTGTAGGATATACATTAATAGTCGGGATATCTATCGTTCTGCCAAGCTGGTTACCCTTGGCAACAATTCCAGATATTGAATATGGTCTGTTTAACAAAACATTCACTGTTTCCATATGTCCCATTTTAAGCTCTTCACGTACATATGTACTGCTTATATCTTTTCCCTGAAACTTTTCTTTTTCTACAACTATTGTTTCATATCCATATCTTGCTGCATTTTTTATAAGGAACTCAACATTGCCGCTTCTGTTTTTTCCAAAACAGTAGTCTGTACCAACAACAAGCACTTTCGCCTTAAGCTTATCAACAAGAATATCTTTTATGAAGTCATCCGGTTCCATGTTCATAAGCTCTGTCGTGAACGGATATTCAACTTCAACATCAAGTCCATAATTCTCACAAAGATTTCTTCTCTCCGAATTCGTAGATAAAAAATGCTGATTCTTCTGCGGACATATGCTAAGCGGTATTCTGTCAAATGTAAACATAACTGACAGCAATCCAAGCTCATCCGCCTTTTCCCTGACTATCGATATCAGCTTCTGATGTCCAAGATGAACACCATCGAATTTGCCAAGTGTTACAGCACTTGGTTTATCAAGCTTGAAATCCTCAGTACCATGTATGTATTCCATCCTGGTATGCACCACCTTTCAGGTAACTGATTTTTCATAAAACATTTTCTTTGGAACTAATTGTCCTCCGATATATTTATATATGCCGACAAAATCCTCATCTGCATCATATATTCTGAATTCTTCCATATCCAGAAATTCGCTGTTCTGATCCTGCACTGCCTCAAGTGGAAGCTTATTGCCATTATAAAGGAGTTTGTTATATCCTGCACTGACAACAACCTTTCTGTAGCCAGAAAACATTTTATCTATGCTGACTATGTACTGCTCTATATCACCCTTTAAAGTAAGCGCAGCTATCTGATTAAGTGTCAGTGTATCATCTATGATAAAATCCCCGACTCTCGTTCTTTTAAGTGACATCATACAGGCTCCACAGCCCAGCTTTTTTCCTATATCATCACATAATGTCCTGATATAAGTTCCTTTAGAACAGTCTACTGTTATTGTTACTGTTTTTATATCATCTTCCAGATTAATATCATTAACTCTTAGCGAATTAATAACTACTCTTCTTGGTTTTCTCTCAACCTCTATTCCAGCTCTTGCAAGCTCATAAAGCTTCTTTCCATTAACCTTTAATGCCGAATACATCGGCGGAATCTGTTCGTACTCACCTTCAAACTGGCTGCATACCTCAAGAACTGTTCTTTCGTCTACATCAACCACCGACTTTGTTAAAACATTTCCACTTGTATCCTGTGTATCAGTGGTTGTACCAAGAATCATCACTGCCTCATATGTCTTAGTCCAGTCTGTTATCATAGATACCAGCCCTGTTCCTTTTCCAAGACACACCGGCAAAACACCTACTGCATCTGGATCAAGTGTTCCGGTATGTCCGATTTTTTTCATATGAAGAATACCTCGTAGCTTTGCTACTACATCATGAGATGTAAACCCTTTTTCTTTATATACATTAATTATACCGTTCATACCGCATGTACTCCTTTAATTAATTCTGCATATCAGAATACTGTTCTTCTATCATTTCTCCTATACGGTTGATTATATCATGCACAGTTCCTTTTGCCAAAAAACCAGCTGCCCTCACATGTCCACCGCCGCCAAAAGCCACTGCTATAGCACTGACATCTATCTCTTTTTTAGATCTTAAGCTGACTTTATATTCGTCATCTCCGGTTTCATATAAGAATATAGCAACTTCAACACCCTCAGTAAGTCTTAACTGCTCTATTATACCACCCAGTTCTTTTCCTGTCACACCATAAAAGTTCATTTCATCTCTTGTAACACTTGAGAATATGCATTTTTTATCATAGAAAAGCACGCTCTCAAGTAACGCTCTTCCAAGTATCTGGTTCTGTACATATGTTTTCTTATAAAAGCTGTTGTCTATTATATCAGAATAATCTATTCCCATCTGCATCATCTTTCCCGCTATTTCCATAGTATGAAGAGATGTACAGCTATACTTGAACACACCTGTATCATGTATAATACCTGTATATATACACTCTGCCACTGCTTTATCTATCTTTTCATCATCTAATGTATCATACAGCACCTCACATGCTGAACTGGCATCAGGAACAACCTGGTTAACATCTGCAAAGCTGTTATTACTTATATGATGATCTATGCATATAGTCTTATCAGCATTTTCAAAGCCTCTGGCAAAAGGCTCTATTCTGTCTATTGAACTACAGTCAAGAACAATAAACACATCAAACTTTTTGTCTTCTTCTAATGTATTCCTTATATCTGAATATCCGCTAAGATATGAGAATTCCTCTCCTGGCTGTTCAAGGTATACTGAAACATCCATATCCGGCATATTTTTTTTCAAATAATTATATAATGCAAGTGTAGAACCCGTACAATCGCCATCTGGTCTTATATGTCCAGTTATTCCGACAACATGTGCACCCTTTAATTCCTCAATCACATTCATACCTTATTCTCCATTCTTAACTAAAGCTTTTATCAGTTAATCATCTACTATTTATGACTCTCATCATCTTTTTTAGTCACTTCGTCTATAAGCTTAGACATATTAATTCCATACTCTATTGACTGATCAAGTATAAACTTAATCTCTGGTGTGTTACGCAGATTAACTGTTCTTGCAAGTTCTCTCCTAATATAGCCTTCCGCACTCTTAAGTCCTGCAATAGTATCCTGCTGTGACTTTTCATCACCAAGAACACTTATATATGCTTTGCATGTCTTAAGGTCTGGTGCAACCTCAACAGATACAACCGAAGTCATAGGATTAATCCTTGGATCTTTGATTTCACTGCGGATTATATTACTAAGCTCTTTTAATACCTCGCCATTAATACGGGTATTCTTTACGCTGTTTTTACGCATTGTATCCCCCTTTTCTGACACTTTTTATATGAATCATATTCTTTTACTTTAAAGTATCCGGATACCCATAACCCGGATACTTTAAATATATTGACATTTTTATCTTGGCACCTCAACCATAATATGTGCTTCTACAAGGTCGCCTTCCTGAATCTGTCCGAAGTTTTCAAATACCATACCACATTCAGAACCAGCCTTAACCTCCTTGACATCATCCTTGAAATGCTTAAGTGTTGCAATAGGTCCTTCGTATATCTGTTCTTTGTCTCTTGTGATTCTGACAACAGAATCTCTTGTGATCCTACCCTCTGTAACGATAGCACCTGCAATGTTACCAACACCTGATGCTTTGAATATCTGTCTTATTTCAGCATGACCGATAATCTTTTCTTCGTATATAGGTTCAAGCATACCCTTAAGTGCTGCTTCTACATCTTCAATAGCATTATAGATAACGCTGTAAAGTCTTAAGTCAACCTTTTCTCTTTCTGCTACTATTCTTGCCTGATTATCCGGCTTTACATTAAATCCTATAATAATCGCATTAGAAGCTGATGCTAAAACAACATCGGATTCGTTGATGTTACCAACACCGCCATGTATTACCTTAACAATAACTTCTTCATTAGAAAGCTTAACAAGGCTCTGCTTAACAGCTTCTACTGAACCCTGTACATCTGCCTTTATGATAAGATCAAGTTCCTTCATGTTACCAGCCTGTATCTGTTCAAATAAAGCATCAAGTGAAACCTTATGCTTAGTATCATCAAGAAGCTTCTTTTTGCCCTCTGCTATGAATGTATCAGCAATGTTTCTTGCTTCTTTTTCGTTATCTGTAGCCATAATAATCTCACCTGCATTAGGTACATCGTTAAGACCAAGTATCTCTACAGGCATAGATGGTGTTGCTTCCTTAACTCTTCTTCCCTTATCATCTATCATGGCTCTTATCTTACCATAGCATGAACCAGCAGCAACTGCATCACCCACTCTTAATGTACCCTTCTGTACAAGAATTGTAGCCACAGGACCACGTCCCTTATCAAGCTCTGCTTCTATTACAATACCTCTTGCCTTACGGTCAGGATTAGCTTTTAACTCATTAACCTCAGCTGTAAGAAGTATCATCTCAAGAAGCTCATCAATACCTTCCTTTGTATGGGCAGATACTGGAACAAATGTAGTAGAACCACCCCAGTCTTCAGCTATAAGCTCATATTCTGTAAGCTCCTGCTTAACCTTTTCGATGTTGGCGTTAGGCTTATCAATCTTGTTAACTGCAACAATAATCTCCACACCTGCTGCCTTGGCATGATTAATAGCTTCGATAGTCTGTGGCATAACGCCATCATCTGCTGCTACTACGAGAATAGCAATATCTGTAGCCTGTGCTCCACGCATACGCATAGCTGTGAAAGCTTCATGTCCTGGTGTATCAAGGAATGTTATCTTCTGTCCGTTAACATCTACCATATAAGCACCAATCTTCTGTGTGATACCACCTGATTCCTTATCTGTAACATGTGTCTCTCTGATTGCATCAAGAAGTGATGTCTTACCATGATCAACGTGTCCCATAACACAGACTACTGGTGGTCTTGGAACCATCTTTGACTCATCTTCTTCATCTTCCTTAAGAAGCTCTGCTATAACATCAACCTTTACCTCATGATCACATATACAGTTGAACTCAAGTGCTATTTCCTCAGCTGTATCATAATCAACTTCCTGGTTAATCGTAACAACCTTACCCTGAAGGAATAGCTTCTTAACGATAGCTGATGGCTGGACCTTCATCTTATCAGCAAGTTCCTTTATAGTGAGGGTATCTGGTAAAACAAGCTGCTTAATTGTCTCCTCTTCCTTCTTTTCTGGCTTTGGAACTGGCTTCTTCTCATGCTTGCTGTTAGCAAACTTAAGATTTTCCTTTGCCTCATTGTCCTTCTTTCTATCATTCTTTCTTGAATCATTCTTTCTTGAATCAGGTCTTCTTGAATCAGGTTTTGTTTCAAATATGAAATCTTCCTTAGGTGCTGAAGCTGCTCTGTCATTTCTTCTTGCACCTGAAAAGCCCTGTCCGTCTCTTCCTGAACGTCCATTGTTATTTCCATTGCGGTCGTTATTTCTATAACCGTTATTGCCATCCTTGTTGTCTCTGTTTCCGTAGCCGTTGCGGTCGTTGTTTCTATAGCCGTTGTTGTTTCCGTCTCTGTTGTCTCTGTTTCTATAGCCATTGTTATTTCCGTCTCTGTTGTCTCTGTTTCCATAGCCGTTGCGGTCGTTGTTTCTATAGCCATTGTTGTTTCCGTCTCTGTTGTCTCTGTTTCCGTAGCCGTTGCGGTCATTGTTTCTATAGCCGTTGTTGTTTCCGTCTCTGTTATCTCTGTTTCCGTAGCCGTTGCGGTCGTTGTTTCTATAACCGTTGTTTCCGTCTCTGTTATCTCTGTTTCCGTAGCCGTTGCGGTCATTGTTTCTATAACCGTTGTTTCCATCTCTGTTACGGTCATTGTTTCTATAGCCGCCGTTGTTATCCCTGCGGTTATTATTTCTGTCTCTGTTATCAGACTTCTGGCTGTTCTGTGGGAAATAAACCTGTGATATATGTTTCTTATCCCCATCCTGTGCCACATTTTTCTTTTCAGCTGATGCCTTTGCATCATCTGGCTTTGTCTGCTCTTTAGTTTCTGTATTTATTTTATTTTCTTCCGTTTTATTAATCTTTTCTGCTACTTTCACGTTTCTTTCTTCTGCCTTTTTAGGTTCTGTTTTTACTGTGTTATTGTCAGCAACTGCTTTTGCTTTGAATCTGCTTTTAACATTGTTAATTTCATTTTCTCCAAGCCCGCTCATTGCTGTGTACTTTTTTTCATTGCTGCTAAGCATATCAGTTATATCTTTTGAAGAAATATTTAATTCCTTTGCAAGTTCATGAACTCTCATATTTGCCATTTGACCTCTTTCCTAATATGCAGATATACATATATGTGTTATATCCGCATATTATTATACACTGATTATTACTAATCTACTTAAAATGCTTCTCAATACTATTCTTAAATCCTTCATCAAGGATTGCGAGTGATGCTCTGAATTCTTTACCTATCGCATGCCCCAGTTCTTCTTTATTACTAAAGAAATAAACTGGAACCTTATAGAATTCGCACATGTTTTTAAAATTCTTTTTTGTATTGTCAGATGAATCATCTGCAACTATCACCATATAAGCCTTACGCTCTTTTACTGCCTTTTCTGTTGAAAACTCTCCGCTTGCAACCTTTCCAGCCTTCATGGCAAGACCTATCATAGATAATGCTCTGCTATTGTTCAAGACCTGTCATCTCCTTTTCCAGTTCATCATAAACAGCTGGATTTATTGCCATCTTGAAAGCTCTTTCAAGTCCCTTTGACTTTCTTGCTTTCTTAAGGCACTCTGCATCAGGGCATATATATGCACCTCTTCCATTTTTCTTACCAGTTGTATCTATCACAATCTCGTCGTCCTGTGTTTTAAGAATACGAATAAGCTCCTTCTTATTCTTCATCTGGTTACAACCAATACATTTTCTTTGTGGAATCTTCTTTACTGCTGTCAAAATATCACTCCCCAAAATATTATTCTTCTACAACATCTATGTCAGAGGCTGTATTTTCTTCTACAACATCTGTGTCAGAGACTGTATTTTCTTCCGCATCAGCTTCACTCTTTATATCTATTCCATATCCTGTAAGCTTTGCAGCAAGTCTTACATTCTGTCCTGACTTGCCAATAGCAAGTGATAACTGCTGTTCAGATACGATTATTCTGGCTTTCTTTTCTTCTTCATCAGCAACTGCTGATACTACCTTTGCAGGACTAAGTGCATTAACAATAAGCTGTGCTGGATTAGCATCCCACTCAACTATATCAATCTGTTCATTACCAAGTTCATTAACAATATTCTTTACTCTTGCACCATTGATACCTACACATGCTCCAACCGGATCAACATGAGGAACATTAGCTCTTACTGCCATTTTAGTTCTTGAGCCTGCTTCTCTTGCTATAGCCATAATCTCAACTGTACCATCTTTTATTTCAGTTACTTCTTCTTCAAACAGCTTCTTAACGAATTCAGGAGATTTTCTTGATATTTTAATACCAAGTCCATTTCTTTCCCTGTTGCTTACACTTACAACATATACCTTTATTCTGTCACCTGGCTTGAATTCCTTATCCTTAAACCTGCTTCCTTCACCATTTCTTGACTTATCATCAGCCTTAAGAACAGCCTGTGTTCTTCCGATGTCGATTGTCATATCACCATTCTCGTTAATTCTTTGTACAACGCCTGTGATGATTTCTCTTTCTTTATCATGAAGTTCATTGTAGAGTGCGTTCTTTTCCTGTTCTCTTATTGTCTGTACTATTGTATTCTTGGCATTCTTAGCTGCCTTTCTTGAAAACTCTTCAGACTTGACTTCTATTGTGATAACATCACCTATCTGACATCCTGGCTTAATCTTTCTTGCATCTTCTATAGCTATCTCTGTACCAGATACATATTTTTCTTTTTTGTTTTCCCTGAATTCTGGAACTTCCACCTTCTCAACAACAGTTCTGTCTGAATATATATGAAAATCTCCTGTTATTCTGTCAAGTGAAACTCTTCCGTTATCTGCCTTGTCAAACTCTGCCTTATACTCATCCATTAAAGACTTTTCTATAGCATCAAACATAACCTCTTTACTGATACCATTTTCTTTTTCCAAAGCCTCAATCGCAAGTATTAAATCCTTATTCATTTTATCATCCTCCATTATATAATATAAACACATCTGCTAACGTGTAATTTTAAGCATAAGCTGCAGGCTTAAATGTCCACAGTTAATTTTACTGCTCTACATACGCCCATCTGATCATCGAAAGATTACTTCTTTCTATAGTTATCATGGAATTATCTGCTTCTATCATAATAACATCTTTATTATATTCTTTAAGAACTCCTGTATATTCCTTCTTACCCTCAACCGGCTTATAAAGTCTGATATCTATAAGACGTCCTATGCTCTTTTCATAGTCTTTTTCTTTCTTTAAGGGTCTTGTTAGTCCTGGTGAGCTCACTTCAAAAATATACTGGTCAGAAATATAATTCTCCTTATCAAGTATTTCATTGAATGCTCTGCTTACTGCCTGGCAGTCATCTATAGTGACTCCGCCTTCTTTATCAATATAGACTCTTAAATACCAGTCCTGGCCCTCTTTAACGTAATCAACATCAAAAAGTTCCACATGATTAGCAGCAATAATAGGTGCTATAAGCTTTTCTGTCTTAGCTTCATAATCTTCTCTTTTACCCATGTCTACCTCTTTTCTGGATTATTCAATTAGATACTGAATCATATATCTGGCTTTATCTTCTTAAATCTACAGATGTTGTTGATTTCTGGATAAAAACGAAAGAGTGGACATTAATGTCCACTCTTGTCAGTTGAATATAACTCAGAATAGCTTATAGGGGAGTCGAACCCCTGTCTTCGCCGTGAGAGGGCGACGTCTTAACCACTTGACCAATAAGCCATATCTTTAACGCTTTGTGTAAGTCGTTACCGCAAAGCACTTCATTATAATACACGTTAATCGGTATTTCGTCAAGCACTTTTTCAAACTTTTTTTAATTTTTTTTATTTTTTTCAAAACCCCCTAAAATCCATATGTTTTCAGCCTGTCACACAGCCACAGTTTTAACATGATGCAAAAACAAACCTTCTTAATATTGATACAGCTGGTATATGCCGCATAACATATACCAGCTGATTATAATTATATTATCTGCATGTGCCAATTCTGTATAAAAACACTTACACATATATTATGCAAAGTTAAATATAGCTGTAAACAATCCTGCTGAAGCAACGCCCATTATTATACCTGCAAGTAATACACCTGCAAGCACTGCTATTACACTCTTCTTAAATCCCATATCAAGAAAGCTAGCAGCAAGTGTTCCTGTCCATGCTCCTGTACCAGGAAGTGGTATGCCAACAAACAACAAAAGTGCTACAAACAGTCCATTACCTGCCTTGGCTTTAAGCTTCTCTCCACCCTTATGTCCTTTTTCTATACAGAATGTAAAGAACTTACCTATATACTTTTTATCAGCGCCCCACTCTAACACTCTTCTTGCAAAAAGATATATAACTGGAACAGGAAGCATATTACCTATTACACATATTATATAAGATTGCAGCAAAGGAAGCTGGAACCCCTGCGATATAGGAATCGCACCTCTTAGTTCCACAATAGGCACCATAGATACCAGAAAACATATAAGATATTTTTTTAACATTTCTCACCTCATGATATTATTAAGATTATTCATTGTATTTTAATGCTAACCCGTCAAATATAACATATATATATGTATTCTGACAAGTCATTATGCTGCTGCATATTAAACATTTATTCTACAACACATCAAACAACGATAACTGGTTACTCTCTGCCATACCCTCAAGCAGCTTTAACTCACTCAGCTTATCAATAACTGTCTGTCCTATCTTTGCACGCTGTCTTAAGTCATCCTTTGATAAAAACTTTCCACCTCTTGCTGCTATCTCTATAGATTCTCCGGCTGATTCACCTATCTTTGATACAACCTTAAAGGATGGCATTATTTTTCCATCTATTATCTGGAAACTTCTTGCCTTGGCCTTATATATATCTATTGGTGTGAATTCATATCCACGCGCATACATTTCCTGGACTATTCTCATATCCTTGTATTCATCAAGCTCTGTTTTTTCTATAGTTCCATCTGCCTTCTTAGCTTTATAAATATCAAGATAATATTCAAGACGCTCTCTTCCCATAGCCATCTTCTCATAGTCAAAGGCATCTGCTCTTATACTAAAATATGCACAATAGTAAGCAAGTGGATAAAACACTTTACAATACGCAACACGCCACGCCATCATAACATAAGCTGCCGCATGCGCTTTAGGAAACATATACTGTATCTTGTTACAAGACCAGATATACCAGTCAGGAACACCATGTTCCTTCATTATCTGTTCCCATTCAGGAGTAAGACCTTTACCTTTTCTTACTTTCTCCATAATCGTAAATGCAAGCTCACTTTCAAGTCCTTTCTGGATAAGATATATCATAATATCATCTCTTGTACATATAGCTGTCGATATAGTTGCCTTGCCTTCCTTAAGAAGTGTCTGCGCATTACCCAGCCATACATCAGTACCATGTGAAAGACCTGCTATTCTTACAAGATCTGAAAAGTACTGTGGTTTGGTATCTATAAGCATCTGCATGGCAAAGTCTGTACCAAACTCCGGTATACCCAGCGCTCCAAGCTTACATCCTCCTATATCTTCAGGCTTGATTCCAAGCGCCGATGTATCCTTAAAAAGTGACATAACCTCTTTAGAATCAAGCGGAATCTCAAGAGGATCTATACCTGTAAGATCCTGAAGCATACGTATCATAGTAGGATCAAGGTGTCCTAGTATATCAAGCTTTAACAGGTTATGGTCAATACTGTGATAATCGAAATGTGTCGTTACTATACCACTCTTCACATCATTGGCAGGATGCTGTACCGGTGTAAATGAATGTATTTCATCTCCAATAGGAAGTACTACTATTCCTCCAGGATGCTGTCCTGTTGTCCTTCGTATATCTATACAGCCCTTAGCTATCCTTTCTATTTCGCAGCGTCTTTTAACCTTCCCGCGCTCCTCCAGATACTTTAATACGTATCCATATGCAGTTTTTTCAGCAACCGTACCTATAGTTCCGGCTTTAAACGTCTGTCCTTTACCGAATATAACCTCAGTATAAGCGTGTGCTTTACTCTGATATTCGTTAGAAAAGTTAAGATCAATATCTGGCTCTTTATTTCCTTTGAATCCAAGGAATGTCTCAAAAGGTATATCAAAGCCCAGCTTATCCAGCTTATGCCCACACTTAGGGCACTTCTTATCTGGCATATCACAACCTGCACCACCTGCGAATTTCTTTACTTCATCTGAATAAAAATCAACATAGTAGCACTTCGGGCATAAATAATGCGGACTAAGCGGATTAACCTCTGTAATACCAGCCATTGTAGCTGCAAAGGACGAACCAACCGAGCCTCTTGAACCTACAAGATATCCATCATCATTTGATTTCCATACAAGCTTCTGTGCAATAATATACATGACAGAATATCCATTAGATATAATAGAATTAAGCTCTCTTTCAAGTCTTTCTGTAACTATCTGAGGCAGTTCTGGCCCATATATCTCATGCGCCCTGTTATGACATATTGTTCGTAACATCTGGTCTGAATTCTCGATTACGGGCGGTCTTTTATCCGGTCTTACAGGTATTATTTCTTCACACATATTCATGATTTTATTCGTGTTAGTCACAACTATCTCATATGCCTTATCACTTCCAAGATAGTCAAACTCATGAAGCATCTCATCTGTAGTATGAAGATATAATGGTGGCTGGTTATCAGCATCATCAAAGCCTTTTCCTGCCATGATAATCCTTCTGTATATCTCATCCTCAGGATTAAGAAAATGCACATCACAGGTTGCTACAACCGGCTTATCAAACTTTTCTCCAAGAGATATTACTCTTCTGTTAAGATCTCTTAAATCTTCCTCATCCTTTACATAGTAATCTTCTTTTTCTATCATGAATCTGTTATTGCCTATAGGCTGGACTTCAAGGTAATCATAGAAATTAACTATTCTTGCTATCTCAGCATCTGAACGTCCATTAACCATTGCACGAAAAAGTTCACCTGCCTCACAGGCACTTCCTATTATAAGGCCTTCACGGTATTTATTCACAAGGCTTTTAGGTATCTTTGGAAATCGGTTAAAATACTTCATATGCGATGCCGAAACAAGCCTGTAAAGATTAATTCTTCCCATTTCGTTTGCAGCAAGTATTATACAATGGTACTGATGAAGCTTTTTAACAGATTCTTCATCAAGTGTTCCTTCTTCATTCAGCTTATCAAGCGTATATATATCCCTGTCTGCAAGCATCCTTATAAGCTTTAAGAATATATGCGCTGTTGCTTTTGCATCATCTACTGCCCTGTGATGATTGTCAAGAACAACATTAAGATGCTTTGTAAGCGTATCGAGCTTATAATTATGAAGTGCAGGTATAAGGAACTGTGACAGAAGCACAGTATCTATATATGTAGGCGAAAAACTAATACCTAAACGCTCTGCATTATTAATAATAAAGCTCATATCAAATTCAGCATTATGCGCTACCATGACACAGCCCTCACAGAACTTAAGAAAATCCGGAAGTATATCTTCTATAGTTCCAGAGGACATAACCATCTGGTCGCTTATTCCTGTAAGATTCTCTATTCTAAACGATATAGGAACCTTAGGATTAACAAATGTAGAAAATCTGTCTACTATTTCTCCATCCTTTATCTTTACAGCACCTATCTCTATAACCTTATCCACTAAAGCTGAAAAGCCTGTTGTTTCAAGGTCAAACACTACGAATTCGCCAGAAAAATCCTGTCCATCGGGGTTTGTTACTATGCTCTTGGTATCATCAACAAGATAAGCCTCAACACCATATATAACCTTGAAGTCCAGTTTTTCTCCTTTAGCCTCATACTTTCCCCAAAGCTTCTGCATAGTATGATAAGCCTCTGTAAATGCCTGTACAACTCCATGATCTGTTATTGCAACAGCCCTATGCCCCCACTTTATAGCCTGGTCAATAATATCGCTGGCGCGTGACACGCCATCCATATCACTCATCTTTGTATGACAGTGAAGCTCCACTCTCTTGTTGAGTGCAAGATCTGTTCTCACACTTCTGTTATCAGTACCCTTTCTTATTCCGGATACATTAGAGATTGTTATTTCCTGGTCGTATTTATCCATAGCAGCTATTCCCTTAATCTTAAGGAAATTTCCTTTTTTTATAAAACCGTACATATCATCCAGCTGCTCATTTTTAACAAACATTTTTACTATTATGCTATCTGTAAAATCTGTAACAGCTATTGAAAGGATAGTCCTCTCATCTCTTATCGGTCTTGGTTCAACGCTCATAACCATACCATTAACAGCGACCTCTCCTACCGGTGTTTCAAGCTGTTCTATCGCAGTTATATCATCATTAAAATCTCTTCCGTATAACACATCCTGATTAGCTGGCTTTCTGTATCTTGTAAGATCCTTTCCTGTTGCGCCTCTTTCATTAAAAAATGCTGCTGCCTTAGCTTTCTGTTCTGCCTTCTTTTTATTTTTATCAGCATCACTTAACTGCCTGCTTTCACCATCACCATTCTGGGTTGCTGCCTGAAGCTGCTCTTCTATCTGCTTGACTCTTAAGTTAAGCTTGTGTGCATTTTCCTTTTCATAATGGTTCTCTGTCTTGCTGGCATATTTATATTCAACATCTATTTCAAATCCAAACCTGTTAAGGTATATTTTTTTAAAATAATCTGTAAGATTATCCGCATATGTCCTTGCAAGAAATCCGTCCTCAAGTGTAAGCACCAAAAGATCACTTTTCTCAAACTCCCACGTTGAATTCTTCAAAAGATTGTATTCAAGAGTCCAGTATTTTTCGAGTTCAAACAATATACTGTCATAATAAACATCCATAATAGTCTGTGGTGTATACTGCTTGGAAAGACTATAACGGTCTATTATCCTTACATCCATGTTCTGTATACGGAACACCTGCTTTTTAAGAGCATCCTCAACCTTATATATTATCTTCTTGCTTATAACCTTATCATTCTTTATGTATACACGGGCAAGAGAATTAGTGGAGGTCTTCGAAACCTTCGTGACCTCCACATTCTCCATATATACTCTTATATCATCTGGCAACTTAAGCGTTTTAAAAACATCTAAAAACTTATACATCTTATCTCAACTTTCCATTATGCCTGCCAGTTATCAAGTTCTTCCTTTAATACTGATAGCAGCTTATCCTCATCACACTTCTTTACAATCTCTCCGTGCTTTATAAGAACTCCACAGCCATCTCCACCAGCTATTCCAAGGTCAGCTTCCTTTGCCTCTCCTGGTCCGTTAACAACACATCCCATAACTGCGATCTTTATATCAAGGTCATAATTCTTAACAAGCTCTTCAACCCTTGATGCAAGCCCTATAAGATCTATCCTTGTTCTTCCGCAGGTTGGGCATGATACCACTTCTATACCACCTTTTCTAAGACCAAGTGTTCTTAATATAAGCTTTGCCGCTTCTACCTCTCTTACAGGATCATCTGTTAAAGATACTCTTATTGTATCACCTATACCCTGGTTAAGTATGAGTCCAAGTCCTATAGATGACTTTATACTTCCTGAGAATATAGTACCTGATTCTGTTATTCCGACATGTAAAGGATAGTTAGTCTGCTCAGCTATAAGCTCATGTGCTTTAACACACATCAAAACATCAGAAGACTTAATACTTATGACAAGATTATCATATCCGAGATCTTCTATTATCTTAACCTTATCAAGGGCACTCTCTACAAGTCCCTTTGCTGTAACACCATTATACTTTTCAACAATATCCTTTTCAAGCGAACCGCTGTTAACGCCTACTCTTATAGGTATATTTCTTGATTTAGCAACATCTACTACTGCTTTTATCTTGTCAGTCGAACCAATATTACCAGGATTTATCCTGATCTTATCAGCACCATTTTCCATGGCAGCAATCGCCATCTTATAGTCAAAATGTATATCAGCTACGAGTGGTATATGAATCTGTTTTTTTATTTCCTTAATAGCATGTGCCGCTTCTATAGTAGGAACTGTACATCTTATGATATCACATCCTGCTTTTTCAAGCCTTAATATCTGTTTAACAGTAGCTTCAACATCCTCTGTATGTGTATTAGTCATAGACTGGATCATAATAGGGCTGCCACCGCCAATAAGCTTATCACCTATCTTTATAATCTTTGTATTATCTCTGTACATACTCCACCTCAATCTTTTCCTGTATAAGTTTCAACATCTGAAACAATCTAAGTCCAAAATAATCTATATCCAAATCAATATATCTGAAACAATCTAAAACAATCCTCTTATATCTTTAAACATAATATAAACCATAAGTGCAAGAAGCAGAATCATTCCTATAAAATGAACTATTCCTTCATGCTCCTTCTTAACCGGTTTGCCTCTCAGCACTTCGATTATAAGGAACACAAGTCTTCCACCATCAAGTGCCGGTATAGGAAGAAGATTCATAACCCCAAGATTGGAACTAATAAGTCCAGCAAGGTTAAGGAGGTTAAGGAACACATAAAAAGCACCATCTGCCTTGCTTTCTTCCACAATATCACTCATAATGCTAACTGTACCAACAGGTCCTGATAAATCATTAACGCCAACCTGTCCCGTAAACATCATTCCAAGACTCCTTATAACTGTATTAACGCTGTAGCCAACCTCACCAAGCGCATACTTAAGTGTCTTTATTGGTGATACCTTTTCCCTGGCTCCATAACATGCGAATCCAGTATAATAATATTCATTTTCAACTAACTTAGGTGTCATGGATAATGTAACATCCGAACCATTTCTTGATACTGTTATATCTATGCTCTGTCCATTGCACTTGTTGATCTGTTCACTTATCTGTGTGCTGTTTTCAACCTTCACACCATTGACAGCTGATATTCTGTCACCACTTACAATCCCTGCCACTGCTGCAGGTGTTTTATCTGATACGGCTGAAATAGTACCATTCTGTTCAAGTGAAACTCCTATCTGATATTTTTCCTGCTTAACATACTCTGGCATAAGTGTTGTTGTATACTTCTGCCCATCTCTTATATATGTTATATCCATCTGTTTATCAGCATGATAATATCTGTAAAACGAGTAATCCCTGTAAAATGTAACCTTCTGGTTATTCACTTTAACTATGGTATCTCCCTCTGAAAGTCCCGCAGCAGCTGCAGGCGAATCTTCATACAGCACATCAACCCTACATGGGTCATATCCGATGCTTCCAACTATAACAATTGCACATATGAAAGCAAGAATAAAGTTAAACAAAGGTCCTGCTGCTATAACAGCTATTCTTGCCCACACTGACTTGTTAGCAAATGATCTGGACATATCATATCCATGTTCAAGTGCCTCATCCTTAGCCTTCATGGACATATAGCCTCCAGCAGAAGCAGATGCCGCATCGCCTTTATGTGCTGCATTACTTATATCATAGGCATCTGTATTTTTTTCTTTTTCATTTTCATCCTGATTATCTTCATCATCCTCTTCAGCATCAAGAAAATCCTGTCCAAGCATTATACATGCACCGCCGAAAGGAAGAAGCTTAAGGCAGTATTCTGTCTCGCCCTTTTTAAAATGGAGCAGCTTAGGACCAAACCCTAACGAAAACTCAACTACTGTTATTCCGTTAGCCTTTGCAACTATGAAGTGTCCAAACTCATGTATGATAATTATTATGCTTAAAACAAGAACCGCCAATATTATATTTAAAACCAATTTACCACTTTCCTCCGATCATCTCATATACATTCTTCTCTGTATCAAGAATCTCATCAACGGATGGATTGTCGATAAAATCCACCTCATTCATAGCGTACTCTATAATATCCGGTATATCTAGATACTTTATCTTTCTGTCAAGAAACTTTGCCACTGCAAGCTCGTTTGCAGCATTGAAAGCTGTTGGTATATTTCCACCTCTGTCCGATGCTTCATATGCAAGCTTAAGACCTTTGAAAGTATCCATATCAGGCTTTTCAAATGTTATCTGTCCTAATTCAAAGAAATCCACTCTCTTAGTATTAAGTTCTTTTCTATGAGGATAATACAATGCGTACTGGATTGGAAGACGCATATCCGGACTTCCAAGCTGTGCCATAATACCTCCGTCAACAAACTCTACCATAGAATGTATTATACTCTGTGGCTGCACAACAACGCATACCTTTGATGATGGTACATCAAAAAGCCACTGTGCTTCCATAACCTCAAGTCCCTTATTAACCATGGTTGATGAATCAATAGTTATTTTACGTCCCATAGCCCAGTTAGGGTGATTAAGCGCATCCTCAAGTGTAACACCTGCAAGCTCAGCTCTCTTCTTTCCTCTGAATGGTCCACCTGAAGCTGTCAGCAGTATTCTTTCAACCTCTCTTTTATATTCACCATTCAGTGACTGGAATATAGCAGAATGTTCACTATCGACAGGATATATATTAACACCATTATCCTTGGCAAGCTTCATAATAATATGCCCTGCTGTTACAAGTGTTTCCTTGTTGGCAAGTGCTATATCCTTATGTGCTTCAATAGCTTTAATAGTTGGTATTATTCCCATCATGCCAACAACTGCCGTAAGAACTATATCTGCGCTTTCTATTGTAGCTGCTTCTATAAGACCTTCATCACCATATACTATCTTAACATCAATATCAGCAAGCAGAACCTTAAGTTCTGCTGCAAGCTTTTCACTTCCTATACACACAAGCTCTGGTCTGAACTCCCTCACCTGATTAGCAAGCTCTTTAACTCTTGTACCTGCTGCCAGAGCGACAACCTTTATATCATTATTTCTTCTTATTACATCAAGCGTCTGTGTTCCGATAGAGCCTGTTGAACCCAGTACAGATATGCCTCTCATCGTTATACCCCTTTCCTGCTATCTTCCTAATCCGTTAATAATAACGACAGCCCAGTATACAACAGGTGCTGTAAATATTACGCTGTCAAACCTGTCTAATATACCACCATGGCCTGGAATAAGTTTTCCATAATCTTTAACATTATAATTTCTTTTTATAGCTGATGCTGCAAGATCACCAACTATCGCTAACATAGCTCCAATGCAGCTTGCAACTGCAAACGTAAGCATTGGACTGACAAGCTCCTCTGTCATACTTGTGCTGACTATGCTCCCATATATTACTCCAAGAGTCGTTGCACCTACGATTCCACCTATAGCTCCTTCTATTGATTTCTTAGGAGACAATACTGGTGCCATCTTGTGCTTTCCAATAAGCACTCCTGTAAAATACGCAAATGTATCATTTCCCCAGGATGAAACAAATATAAGCCATACAAGATAAACTCCATTGTCTAATCTTCTTGTTTCGTAAATATATGCAAGCATCATAGTTACATATATTATTCCAAAAAATGACCACATTATATTCTCAGCCTTATATTTTGGAAATGTGAACACATAAATAGTCATTAGTGCAAGAAATGCAGCCACTAACACAAGCATGCTGTATCTGTTATCTGCGCTGTCAAGTAATATGTAATAAACTACTGTTGACACATATGCGCATATTCCTAATGGACTTTTCTCTAATCCAGCCACTCTAAGAAGCTCATAATTGCCTACAAGAGATATGAAAAGACACAGTGCATATAAAAACCAGCCTCCGAAATATAATGCTGGCGCAGTAATAATGACTAAGCATATTCCACTTATAATTCTTTTTAACAATGCTTACTCCTCCTTAACACCACCATATCTTCTTTCTCTCTTATTATACTTTTCGCATGCCTTAATAAGCTCTTCTCTATTAAAATCAGGCCAGTATACATCTGTAAAATAAAACTCTGTATACGCAAGCTGCCAAGGCAGATAGTTAGACAATCTCTGTTCTCCGCTTGTTCTTATAAGAAGATCAGGATCTGGAAGCTCAGCGGTATCCAGATTGCTGCTTATCATGCTTTCATCTATATCACAAGGAGCTATTTCACCTGCCTTAACCTTATCTGCTATTTTCTGTACAGCTCTTACTATCTCATCTCTTCCACCATAATTAATAGCTATTGTAAAGTTTAATCCCGTATTATTTTTAGTTTTTTCCTCAAGATTATTAATGCTCTCTATTATATCTGCACTTAACTCTTCTTTTCTTCCTATGACACGGCATCTTACATTGTTTTTCATAGACTTTTTAACACAGTCTTTTAAGTACTTTCTTAATATATTCATAAGAGTACTCACTTCATCTGTAGATCTTTTCCAGTTTTCAGTTGAAAATGCATATACTGTAAAATATTTTACGCCTAAATCATCGGCTACATATAACATATCCTCAACAACCTTGCTTCCCTGCATATGTCCATAAGTTCTTGGCATATGTCTTTTCTTTGCCCAGCGTCCATTACCATCAAGAATAACTGCAACGTGTCCAGGTATATTTAAGCCTAATTCCTCGTTAAAACTATCCATAGTAAACCTCATTTCTATCTGTTCTTATAAAATACTGCCCTGATACAACTAAATAAAGACTGTTGCAATAACCAACAGCCTTTTTTCATATATCTTATACTGTAAGTATTTCTGCAGACTTCTCTTCGATTGCTTTATCAATCTGGGCTACATATTTATCTGTGAGCTTCTGAACTTCATCTTCTAAGTTCTTAGCCTCATCATCAGAAATATCCCCTGCTTTATTCTCTTTCTTAATAGCATCATTAGCATCTCGTCTGACGTTTCTTATAGCAACCTTTGCATTGTCACCCTTCTTCTTAACATCCTTTGCAAGTTCTTTACGTCTGTCTTCTGTCAATTCAGGGAAGATAAGTCTTACAACCTTACCATCGTTATTAGGTGTAAGTCCTAGATCTGAAACAAGGATAGCCTTCTCTATATCTTTTATAAGGCTTGCTTCCCAAGGCTGTATCTGAATCATACGTGCTTCTGGAACTGATATGTTAGCAACCTGCTGAAGTGATGTAGGTGTTCCATAATAATCAACCTTTATTTTATCTAATATATGTGGATTAGCTCTTCCAGCACGGATTGTTGTATAATCCTCTCTTAAGTTCTCCACTGATTTTTTCATCTTTTCTTCATATTCTCTGATATCACTCATTACTAAAAACTCTCTTTCCTAGTCTACATTATTATTTAATTTCACCTTGCGGTATTATCTTCATATTACAATAATCTATTGCAATAATCAACTGTAATTGTTTAACTGCATCTATTCAGTTGTAACTATCAACTATAACTATTCAACTGTAACTATTGTTCCGTTGAACTTACCTGAAAGGGCGTTTACTATACTATCTTTTTCGTTAAGTCCAAATACCATAAGCGGCATTTTGTTTTCCATGCACATAACTGAAGCTGTCATATCTATAACACCCAGATGCTTATCTACTACATCTGTTATAGATATACTGTCGTATTTCTTAGCATCAGGATTAAGCTTAGGATCGCTGTCATATACTCCGTCAATAGCTTTTGCTAAAAGAATCGCATCAGCATCAAGTTCAATAGCTCTTAACACAATACCTGTATCTGTAGAAAAGTATGGATGCCCTGTTCCTCCTGCAAAGAATACAACCATTCCCTTCTCAAAATACTTGTTAGCTCTGTCCTTTGAGAAAAGCTTAGTCATACTTCCACATTCAAAAGGTGTAAGAATATTTGTCTTTAACCCCTGTGATCTGAATATTTCAGATACATATATACAGTTCATAATTGTTGCAAGCATACCTATCTGATCTGCCTTTGTTCTGTCAATATTATCATTGGAACGGCCTCTCCAGTAGTTACCTCCACCGATAACTACACCTACATTAATACCCTTATCTATTATCTGGCTTACCTGTTTTGCTATGTCTATGATAAGTTCATCATCATATCCTGACTTCTTATCTCCTGATAATGCTTCTCCACTAAGCTTAAGTATTACTCTTTTTATATCTTTCATTGTATTTACTTCCTTTTATTATATTTAGTCTGCTTTACTTTCTGCCTTACCACCTGGAATGTTAAATATCGCATCCATATCAACATCCGAATAAGCCTGTGAACATCTTCCGTCAATAGTTGCTCCATTATTAATCTGGACTGACTTAGACTTTATATCTCCTGCAATAACTGCTGATGAATCTATTATAACAGGTCCGTTAACATCCACATTACCCTTAACAGCACCTGCAATAACTGCTGATGTTGCTGTTATATTACCTACAGCTACTGTTCCCTGGCCTATCTTTACCGTTCCTCTTGCCTGTATATCACCAGTTATCTGTGCATTATTAGCAAACACTTCATTAGCTATAGTTGTTCCATTTATCGTTCCACTGACAGTAAGCTTGCCTTTACATGATACATCACCATCAACAACTCCAAATATATCTATCGAACCTATAGAATCAAGATTGCCGCTCACAACAAGACCTGATGTAATAACAGCTGTCTCATCTGAAATCTGTTCAAGTTCTGTCTTTGGCTCTTCCTTTACGACAGTGTCAACTGGCACATTCTCTTTTTCAGTGCCATTAAGTTCTGCCTCAAGCTTATCCGTTATTGCACCATTGCTGCTTATCATGTTTTCTTTTCCAGTCTGTCCAGAAAACTTTGCAGGCTCTGCAGCATCAAGAGTATTAACCATCATACCCTCTTTTTCTTCTTTGCCTAATCTGCCAAATATATCTTTTGAATCATCTGATGAATTAGTTTTTGTTCCAAATAAACCCATCATTATCCTCCTTTGCATCACGTAATGATCTTATGTGCCAGACAGCTTACATACAGCACATTAACTATGGAAATTATAGCATAATATAATGTCAGGGTCAAAATATATTTTACACAGTACTATCTATATATTTTACATAGTACTATCTATATTTTTCTTAGTCATATCTATAAAAGAGGTGAAAAAAATTTTCCACCTCTTTTTTCTACTTCTTTTATATTTTATATAACAAGTACATGTATGTATATTTATTTATCTCTTAATACAAACTGAGCTGTCATTTCATTCATAGCTTCTGCCTGGGCTGATAACTCTTCACTTGTTGCTGAACACTCTTCTGATGCCGCTGAGTTAGACTGGACAACCTCAGATATCTGTTCTATACCCTTTTCAGCTTCTCTTAAAGCTGCTATCTGCTGATTAGAATTCTCACTTAACATCTTAGATGTATCTGATATATCATTGATACCCTGTACAACTGTCTCCATAGAATCAGCTGCTTTCTGTGCTACCTGATTACCTTCTTCTATCTCATTAAGAGCTCCCTCTATAAGAGTTCTTGTATCTACAGCAGACTTTGCACTTTCATCCGCAAGCATTCTTATCTGTTCTGCTACTACTGCAAAGCCCTTACCTGCTTCTCCTGCTCTTGCCGCCTCAATAGCTGCATTAAGTGATAAAAGATTAGTCTGGCTTGCTATGCTTTCTATATCTGATATGATATTCTCAATCTTCTTGGATGTTTCACTTATACGCTGCATCGCTTCCATAAGCTCACGCATATCTGTTTTACTAGAATCTGCTGATTTAGCATATGATTCTGCTTTTCTGCTCGTATCATTAAGATTATTAACTGTATCAGCAACCTGTTCAGTTATAGTTGACATTGTTGCCTGAAGCTGTTCAACTGCCCCTGCCTGCTCTGTTGCTCCCTCAGCAAGATCCTGTGCTGACTGTGCTAGATTCTCAGAGCCCGCTGTTACCTGCTCTGCTGATTCTTCAACGTGTCTTAATGTTGAATCCATCTTTCTGTTCATATTACGGATAGACTCTAATAATTCAACAAACTTACCAACATATTTATCTTCTATTTCAGTAGAAATCGCAAAGTTGCCATCTGCCATTAAAGACATAAGTCTGCTAAGGTCACTAATTATAAGATTAAGATTAGCTGCCATTTCCTTTGCAACATCATTCATAAATGCAATCTCATCTTCATTGTTCTGCTCAGGGAATGGTGAATCAAGATCACCCTGTGCAAACTTCTTTAATCTTTCTGCCAGATCAGCAACAGGTTTTTCTATCTGGTCAGCTATCTTAGCACCTATTCTCTTAGAAGTCATGATGCTTCCGCCTATTATCACAAGTACCAATACACCAAGGACAATCTTTATTACAAATAATATATCTTCAAGATCATCACCCATATTTACATTGAGATCCATAAGTTCTTTCATATCATTGTATAATTCATCGTACTTAGGTCCAAGTACTTCGTACTCCTGCTTCTGTGCATTCTCACATGCTGCAGGATCTGATGTAGAAGCTATCTTTAGTATGCTGTCGCTCATATTCCAATAATCATCAAGCTTGCTTACTATATTGGCATAGGATTCTTTTCCTTCCTTTGTTACCATGCTTTTTTCCACCTCACTAAGATAGGTATCAAAAAGCTGCTTTTTTGTCTGATATTCCTTCTTTTCACTGTTAATCTCTGTTGTACTCTTGTAACTGATTACTGCTCTTAAGGAACTTCTTGCTTCCGAGAATGTAACCATAGCCTTACCAATGTCACCCTGTGAAAATCCATAGCTTGACATGGCATGTTCATACTGGCTGCTCATTGCAAATATAGCAATATCACATAAAACAAGAGCTATGCAACACACTATAGTAATAAGTGAAAATCCCTTGTTCAGTCTTTTTCTAATAGGGTTCTTTACTTCCATGCTTTTACTCCTTTTACTTTTTTCTTATTAGTTTTTATATGTATGCAGAGTACTATTACTATATATCAGCTACATTTCTCCACATCAACTTGTTGATATAGCACGTCTATCAGTATCCAGCAAAATACATAATATAGCCGCATACTGCAATCAACAGGATAACACAAACAGACGTCATCAATATTCTTATGAAGAACATTATCACTTTCTGTTAACCCTATTCTGTCAATATATATAACACGCACCATATGTTATATACAATTATAACAGTATATTTTTGCTTTTTCAACTCTATTTTGTACATTAAAGTTTTCCTGTGAAATTTTCCGTAAATTTCACATTCATAAAATGAAGAATTATATAATTTCAGATAAAAATCTTATGTTATAAATCTTATGTTGTTGAAAATAGCAATAAATAAAGGGCAATACCTTTTTGTGGTACTGCCCTTTAAAATTCTATATAATCTATAAAGAATCAAATCCTTATTTCAGATTGAAAACCCTGCTTAGTTGCCAAGCTGTGCAGCTACCTCGGCTGCAAAGTCTTCGCTCTTCTTTTCAAGACCTTCGCCTACTTCAAAACGCACATAACCGCTGATTGTGAATGAAGCTCCTACTGCCTTGCCAACCTCTGCGATATACTTAGCAACTGACTGCTTACCATCCTCAGCCTTAACGTATGTCTGATCCATAAGGCAGATTTCCTTAAGCTGCTTAGATACACGGCCTTCTACTAAGCCCTTGAAGATCTTATCAGCTGCAATATTAGCTCTATCTGCTAATGCAAGTTCAGCTAACTGAGAAGCTGCTTCCTTTGAAAGGAAGTTGAATAAATACTGCATATTGCTCTTATGCTCATTATATGTTGCGATATCTTCATCACTCCATACCTTATCATTGATAGCCTTATCAATTAACTTGTTTAAGATAGGCTTTGGAAGAGATGCTGGATCGTTTAATGCGCTCTCTTCGATGATTTCTCTTAACTTAGCAAGTTCTTCTGCTGACATATCATTTCTGCTGATATACTGTGGATTCATAGCTGCGATCTGCATAGCTATATTAGTAAGTGCTTCCTTAACTGCATCACCTGAAGCACCCTTAGCAGCAACAAGAACACCGATTCTTCCGCCACCATGAACATATGAAGCTACACAATCACCTGTAAGCTTTTCAAATCTTCTTAAAGAAAGCTTTTCTCCGATTACGATAGTCTTTTCTTCAAGCTCTGCCTTCATATCAAGAATACCGCATACATCTTCTCCGTCTCCGGCCTTATCAACTGATGACTTAAGAGCCTTATCAGCTACATCCTGAACGAATTCCTGGAATACTGCATTCTTTGCAACGAAATCTGTCTCTGAGTTAACTTCTACTACTACTGCTGTATTACCTTCAGATGCAACTCTTGTGATACCTTCTGCTGCGATTCTTCCGGCCTTCTTTTCTACCTTAGCTGCTCCGCTCTTTCTAAGAACATCAACAGCTGCTTCCATATCTCCATCTGTCTCTGTAAGAGCCTTCTTACATTCCATCATGCCTGCGCCAGTAGAC